>Ga0268264_10000091_pt1 | contig 233338 bp, 234 predicted proteins | sample KBSSwiS32_FD_190357 | JGI IMG/M metagenome (GOLD analysis project Ga0268264, IMG submission 190357) | Switchgrass rhizosphere microbial communities from Kellogg Biological Station, Michigan, USA - KBS Switchgrass S3-2 (SPAdes) (version 2) | ecosystem: Host-associated > Plants > Roots >... | reverse complement strand
GGCGACACGGTCAAGGTGCAGATCGTCAAGATCAACCCCGACACCCAGCGCATCTCGCTGGGCATGAAGCAGCTGCAGTCCGACCCCTGGGACGGCGTGGAGGCCAAGTACCCGGTGGGCGCGCGCTTCACCGGCCGCATCACCAACATCACCGACTACGGCGCCTTCGTGGAGCTGGAGGCCGGCGTCGAGGGCCTGGTGCACGTCTCCGAGATGAGCTGGACCAAGAAGAACGTCCATCCCGGCAAGATCGTCTCCACCAGCCAGGAAGTGGACGTGGTGGTGCTGGACGTCGACCCGTCCAAGCGTCGCGTGTCGCTCGGCCTCAAGCAGGCCATGGCCAACCCGTGGGAAGCCTTCCTCGAGGCCCATCCCATCGGCTCGTCCGTGGAGGGTGAGGTCAAGAACGCCACCGAGTTCGGCCTGTTCGTCGGCCTCGACAACGAGATCGACGGCATGGTCCACCTCTCGGACCTGGACTGGAACGTCCCCGGCGAGGAAGCTATCGCCCGCTACAACAAGGGCGACATGATCAAGGCCCGGGTGCTCGACGTCGACGTGGACAAGGAACGCATCTCGCTGGGCGTGAAGCAGCTCGCCGGCGACCCGATGGCCGCCGACACCTACCGCAAGGGCCAGACGGTCACCGTCACGGTGACCGAGGTCACCACCGGCGGCATCGAGGTGAGGTTCGGGGACGACGACGCCCCGGTTTCGACCTTCATCCGCAAGGCCGACCTGTCCCGCGACCGCGCCGACCAGCGCACCGAGCGCTTCGCCGTGGGCGATCGCGTCGACGCCCAGATCACCAACGTCGACAAGGCCGCGCGCCGCATCTCCGCCTCCATCAAGGCGCTGGAGATGGGCGAGGAGAAGAAGGCCATCGAACAGTTCGGTTCATCTGATTCGGGTGCGTCCCTGGGCGACATCCTGGGCGCGGCCCTGCGCGAGAAGGCCTCGAAAGAATAGGCTTTTTCGTTACGACTGCGAAATTCGCCCCGTCCGGTCCGCCGGGCGGGGCGTTTTCGTTTACGCTGTCGCCTGAAACGGCGGCGAGCGGCGCCATAAGGCGCCTGCAACCCCCTATTGCGCCTTGAACTGCAGGCGCGGTTCGACCATGGTCGCGCCGCTCACCACCCGAAGGCTCGCATGATCAAGTCCGAATTGATCGCCCGTCTCGCCGAGGAGAACCCGCATCTCACCCAACGCGACATAGAGCGCGTGGTGGGGGTGATCCTCGAACGCATGATCCAGGCCCTGGAAGACGGCGGCCGGGTCGAGCTGCGCGGCTTCGGCGCCCTGTCCGTCCGCTCCCGCGAGGCGCGCGCCGGGCGCAATCCGCGCACCGGCGCGCCGGTGGAGGTGCGGGCCAAGCACGTGCCCTTCTTCAAGAGCGGCAAGGAGCTGCGCGAGCGCCTCAACGCCGACGAATAGGCTTTCGGAGACTGCTCATGAGCATCGCCTCGGAGTTCCGCGAGTTCATCGCCCGCGGCAACGTCATCGACCTCGCCGTCGGCGTGATCATCGGGGCGGCCTTCAGCGACATCACCAAGACCCTGGTGGACCAGGTGATCATGCCGCCCATCGGCCTGCTGCTCTCCGGCGTCGACTTCTCCCGCCTGGCGATCGTGCTGAAGCCCGACGATCCCGCCACCAAGGCCAACGAGCTGGTGGCGATCCAGTACGGCCTCTTCCTCAACTCGGTGATCAAGTTCCTGATCGTCGCCTGGGTGGTGTTTCTGCTGGTCAAGCTGGTGAACATGATCCGCCGCGCCGACGCCGCAAAGGCGCCCGAAGCGCCGCCGGCGCCCACCCCCAGCGAAGCCCTCCTCACCGAGATCCGCGACCTGCTGAAGGCGGAAGACGCGACGCTGAAGAAGATCTGACACACCCGTCTTGGCCCGCCTTGACCGGGCCACCCAAGCGGGGGCGCCGCGGCGACGGCCCCTTGCGGAGCTGCGCCTTTACCCCCTAATCCCCGCCCATGAGCGCGCCCCGCATCCAGGCCAAGATCTGCGGCCTCTCCACGCCGGAGGGGCTCGCCGCCGCCCTGGCCGGGGGGGCCTCGCATATCGGCCTGATGTTCTTCGCCAAAAGCCCCCGCAACATCTCCCCCGCGGCCGCCGCCCGGCTGGCGCTGTCCGTGCGCGGCCGGGCCAAGGTGGTCGCCGTCACCGTGGACCCCTCCGATGACCTGATCGACGACCTCGCGCGCACCCTGGCGCCGGACCTCATCCAGCTCCACGGCCATGAGACCCCCGCCCGGGCCCGCGAGATCGGCCAGCGCGCCGGCGCCGGGCTCATCAAGACCCTGCCGGTGTCCGAGGCCCGCGACCTCGACGCCGCCCGCGCCTACGACGGCCTGGTCGACCACCTGATGTTCGAGGGCAAACCCCCCAAGGACGCCGACCGTCCCGGCGGCGTCGGCGCCCGCTTCGACTGGACCCTGATGGCCGGGCGCCGCTTCGAGCGGCCCTGGTTCCTGGCCGGCGGCCTCGATCCCTGGAATGTGGAGGAGGCCGTGCGCCTCTCCGGCGCGCCCCTGGTGGACGTTTCCTCTGGCGTGGAGCGCGGTCCGGGCTTAAAGGACCCCGCCCTGATCACGGCGTTCCTCGACGCCGTCCGCCGCGTCTGACGCCGAGGCCCCGCCCCCGTGAACGCCCCCGCCAAGCCCAACGACTATTCGGCCTATCCGACGCCCGAGGGGCGTTTCGGCGACTTCGGCGGCCGCTACGTGCCCGAGACCCTGATGCCGCTGGTGCTGGAGCTGGACGCGGCCTACGCCGCGGCCAAGGCCGATCCCGCCTTCCAGGCCGAGCTCGACGGCTACCTCGCCCACTACGTCGGCCGGCCCTCGCCGCTCTATTTCGCCGAGCGCCTCACCGCCCATTACGGCGGCGCGAGGATCTATCTGAAGCGCGAGGAGCTGAACCACACCGGCTCGCACAAGATCAACAACTGCATGGGCCAGATCCTGCTGGCCCGGCGGATGGGCAAGACCCGGATCATCGCCGAGACCGGCGCCGGACAACACGGCGTCGCCACCGCCACCGTCTGCGCCCGCTTCGGCCTGCCCTGCGTGGTCTACATGGGCGCCGTCGACGTGGAGCGGCAAAAGCCCAACGTGTTCCGCATGAACCTGCTGGGGGCCGAGGTGGTGCCGGTCACCTCGGGCTCGGCGACGCTGAAGGACGCCATGAACGAGGCCCTGCGCGACTGGGTCACCAACGTCCACGACACCTACTACCTGATCGGCACCGCCGCCGGCATGCACCCCTATCCGATGATGGTGCGCGACCTGCAGGCGGTGATCGGCCGGGAAGTCCGCACCCAGATTCTCGAGGCCGAGGGCCGCCTGCCAGACGCCCTGGTCGCCTGCGTCGGCGGCGGCTCCAACGCCATCGGCCTGTTCCATCCCTTCCTCGCCGACGAGGGCGTGCGGCTGGTGGGCGTCGAGGCGGCGGGGGAGGGGATGGCCACCGGCCGCCACGCCGCGGCCATCAACGGCGGCCGCCCTGGCGTCCTGCACGGCAACATGACCTACCTGTTGCAGGACGACGACGGCCAGATCACCGAGGCGCATTCGATCTCGGCGGGCCTCGACTATCCCGGCATCGGGCCGGAACACTCCTGGCTGCATGACGTGGGCCGGGCCGAGTACCTCACCGCCACCGATGCGGAGTCGCTGGACGCCTTCAAGCTGCTCGCCGAGCTCGAGGGCATATTGCCGGCCATCGAGTCCGCCCACGCCATCGCCCGCCTTCCGGACGTCGTGAAGGAGGTCGGCAAGGACGGGATCGTGGTGCTGAACCTCTCCGGCCGCGGCGACAAGGACGTGGCCACCGTGGCCGCCCACCTGGGGCGGGTGATTTGACCACCGCCCGCATCGACGCCCGCTTCGCCGCGCTGAAGGCCGAGGGCCGCGCCGCCTTCGTGGCCTATGTGATGGCCGGCGATCCCGACCGGGCGACGGCGCTGTCCATCCTGAAGGGCCTGCCCGCCGCCGGCGCCGACCTGATCGAGCTGGGCTTTCCGTTCTCCGACCCGATGGCCGAGGGCCCGCCGATCCAGCGCGCCGCCCAGCGGGCGCTGGCCGCCGGCATGACCACGCGGGGCGTGCTCGACCTTGTGGCGGCTTTCCGCCAGGGCGACGAGGCCACCCCGATCATCCTGATGGGCTATGCGAACCCGCTGGTCACCTGGGGCTACCAGGCCTTCGCCCGCGACGCGGCCAGGGCCGGCGTCGACGGCCTGATCGTGGTCGACCTGCCGCCGGAGGAAGCCGCGCCCCTGGCCGACGCCCTGGACGCGGTCGGACTCTCGCTGATCCGGCTGGCCACCCCCACCTCCGACGACCGGCGCCTGGAGACCATCGTCCGCGGGACGACGGGCTTCGTCTACTACGTCTCCGTCGCCGGCGTGACCGGGGTGAAGGAGGCCGACGCCGAAGCGGTCGCCCCCGCCGTGGTCCGCGTGCGCAAGGCCTCGGGCCTGCCCGTCGCGGTGGGTTTCGGCATCCGCACGCCCGAGCGGGCCGCGGCCATCGCCCGCGTCGCCGACGCCGCCGTGGTGGGCTCGGCCCTGGTCGATGCGGTCGCCGAGGCGTTAACCAAGAACGAAGACGTGACAGCGCAAGTGCTTTCCAAAGTCCAATCCCTGGCTAAGGCTGTGCGCTCCGCGCGCATCAGCCTGACGGTTTAGAACCATGGCGGCCGCCGAAGACAGATCCGAAAAGCCCGGCCGGCCGGGCCCCGGCGCCCCGCGGGAGCGCCGCGGCTGGCTGTCCAGAATCGCGCCCGGCGTCCGCGACGCCTTCGTCAAACGCGAGACGCCCGAGAACCTCTGGGTCAAATGTCCCGACACCGGGGAGATGATCTACCGCCCCGACCTGGAGGCGGCCCTGTGGGTCACCCCATCGGGCAGCCACATGCGCATCGGCACCCAGCTTCGCCTGCGCTACACCTTCGACGAGGGCCGCTATGAGCGGATCGCCTCGCCGACGACGCCCGACGATCCGCTGAAGTTCCCCGACGAGAAGCCCTACGCCGAGCGCCTGAAGGCCGCCCGCAAGGCCACCGGCGAGCAGGACTCCATGGCCATCGCCGTGGGCGAGATCCACGGCCAGCGCACGGTGGTGATCGTGCAGGACTTCGCCTTCATGGGCGGCTCGCTGGGCATGGGCGCCGGCGAGACCTTCATCAAGGCCGCGCAGGAGGCCGTGAAGCGCGGCCTGCCGCTGGTCATCTTCACCGCCTCGGGCGGTGCGCGCATGCAGGAGGGCACGCTGTCCCTCATGCAGATGGCCCGCACCACCGTGGCCCTGAACGAGGTCAAGGCCGCGGGCCTGCCCTTCGTGGTGGTGCTCACCGACCCCACCAGCGGCGGGGTGATGGCCTCCTACGCCATGCTGGGCGACGTCCACCTGGCCGAGCCCAACGCCATGGTCGCCTTCGCCGGCCGCCGGGTGATCGAGCAGACCATCCGCGAGATCCTGCCCGACGGGTTCCAGCGCGCCGAGTTCCTGGTGGAGCGCGGCATGATCGACCGCATCGTGGTCCGCAAGGAGATCCCCCACGTCCTGGGCTCGATCCTGAAGACCCTCATGCTCGGCCGCGCCCGTTCGAAGGCGGCGTGATCCGCCACGACGGAGGGTCTCGCGATGTATGACGAGATCCGCGCCTTCGACGCCCTGATCGCCCGGCTGCGCGAGCAGTTTCCCACCCTCATCGACCTCTCCACCGGCCGCATTGAGCGCCTGCTGGACAAGCTTGGCCGCCCACAGGAGCGCCTGCCGGGCGTCATCCACGTGGCCGGCACCAACGGCAAGGGCTCCACCACCGCCTTCCTGCGCGCCATGGCGGAAGCCGCCGGCCTGCGCGCCCACGTGCTGACCTCGCCGCACCTGGTCCGCTTCGCCGAGCGCATCCGCCTGGCCGGGACCCTGATCGCCGAGCCCGACCTGCGCGCGCTCATCGACCGGGTGGTCGCCGTCAACGGCGACGAGCCGATCAGCTTCAACGAGATGATCACCGCTATGGCCTTCCAGGCCTTCGCGGAGGTCCCGGCCGACGTCACCATCGTCGAGGTGGGCTTAGGCGGGCGCTTCGATTCCACCAACGTCTTCGCCAGGCCCGCGGTCAGCGTCATCACCCCCGTGGACTACGACCACCTGGAACTGCTGGGGCCGGACCTGTCGAAGATCGCCTGGGAGAAGGCCGGGATCATCAAGCCCGGCCGCCCGGTGGTGGTCGCCCGCCAGCTGGACGCCGCCCTGGAGGTGATCGAGGCCGAGGCCGGGGCGCTCGGCGCCCCGATGTGGCTCATGGGCCGCGACTTCGACGCCTGGGAGGATCGCGGCCGGCTGGTGGTCCAGGCGCCCGACCGCCTCCTCGACCTGCCGGCCCCCAGCCTGCCCGGCGCGCACCAGTTCGCCAACGCCGGCGCGGCGGTGATGGCGGCCCTGGCTCTGGGCGATCCCCGGCTGGACGAGCCCGCCCTCGGCCGGGGAATCGCCTCGACCGTCTGGCCGGCCCGCTTCCAGCGCCTGACGGTGGGGCCGCTGGGGGCCCTGGCCCAGGCCCGCGGCGCCGACCTGTGGCTCGACGGCGGCCACAATCCCCACGCCGGCCGCGCCCTGGCCGACACGCTGGGGCGCCTGGCGGCCCGCGACGGCCGCCCCACCGTCCTGATCGTGGCCATGTACGCCCGCAAGGACGCCCAGGGCTTCTTCGCGCCCTTCGCCGGCCTCGGCCCCCGCGTCGTCGCCACCATCTTCGAAGGCGAGGGCGCCGCCGCGCCTGAAGACCTCGCCGCCGCCGCCCGCGCGGCGGGCCTGCAGGCGGCCACCGCCGCCGACGCCGCCTCGGCGCTGTCCGGCGTCCTGGCGACCGACGGCCCGCCCCCCCACGTCCTCATCTGCGGCGGCCTGCACTTCGCCGGCGAGGTGCTGGCCATGAGCCCCGAAACCTGGCCGACCTGACCCCGAGAATGTTTGGTTCAGACCGAACCAAACATTCTCAGTCACTTTGAAAATAGAGCGTGACGGGCGCCGAAACCGCACACACTTTCGGCTGTCACGCTCTATCCCGCCTCGATCATGTCGATGGCGTCGTCCGAAAGGCCGAAGTGGTGGCCGATCTCGTGCACCAGCACGTGGCCCACCAGCTCCTCCAGGGTCACGTCCCCCCGCTCGGCCCATTCGTCCAGGATCGGGCGGCGGTAGAGGAAGATCATCGACGGGCGCGGGTTGGGATCGAACACCGAGCGGTGCGACAGGTCCACGCCCTGGTAGAGGCCGGTGAGTTCGAAGGCGTCCTCGATCCCCATCTCCTCCAGCACCTCGGCCGAGGGGAAGTCGTCGATGCGGAACACCACTTCGCCGGTCATGCGCCGGAACCCCGCCGGCAGGGCGGCGAAGGCGCGCTCGGCGAGGGCGGCCAGGTCGTCGAGGGAAGGCGGCAGGCCGCCCCGGGGATCACTCATCGGGCACCACGATGTGGGGGGATTCCGGCAGGCGGGTCTCGAACAGGCCGATGTCCAGCGGCCGCTGCGGCTCCACCGGACGCAACGGCTGGCGCGCCATGGCCCGCAGGGTTTCGGGGGGAAGCTCCGCCGCTTCGCCCTTGCGCCGCGCGCGCCGGGCCTGCGGCGGCTCCGCGGCCGGCGCGGCGGAGGCGGGGCGCCAGTAGGAGACGGTGATCCGCCAGGCCGTCCGGATCTGCTGCTCCGGCGGCGCCGGCCAGCGCCGGCCGCCCTCGAAGCTGGGCCGAACGGCGACCGGCCGCCGCGCGCCGGCCGCCACCGTCTCGGTGACCGCGCAGTAGCGGTCCTCCACCGCCAGGGGCGCCCGGCCCGGCCGCTCGTCCTCCACCCGGCCGGCGTAGGCGTCCAGCGCCGCCTCGCGGCTGGCGAAGGCCGGGCCCGCCGGCTCGGTCACGAAGGCCGTGGGCTCCCCGGCCAGGCGCTCGGCCTCGCGCGCCCGGGCCGCCCGCCCCAGGGGCGCGGCCAGGGCGGCGTCGGCGTTGGCGGCCACGGGATAGAGAATGGCTGTCATCCGTTCGATCATCGCGCAAAAGCATCGGCCGCGCTAATCCGGCGCACGTGCGGCAGGGCGCGGCGCGGCCTATGGTGAACTCGAATGATTCGCTTGTCGGCGCGGGCGGCGTCGATGGAGCCTGAATGAACGACCATATCCTGATCCTGATCGCCGCGACGGGCGCCGTCTCGCTGGCGATCTGCGCCACCTTGTGGGCGTGGGCGCAGCGGCGCCAGTCGCATGCGCGGATCGAGACCCTCTCCGCCCGCCTGGCGATTTTCGAGGCCCGCGCCGAGGCCGCCCAGGCGTCCGCCGAGGCCTTCGACTCCGCCCTGCTGGCGGTGGAGGAGGGCCGCGCCATGCTGGCCTCGGGCGAGGAATCCTTCGCCGTCTGCGCCGGGGTGCTGGGCCTGTCCGCGCCGGATGCGCAGGGGCTGGTCAACGCCATCATGCGCGCCGATCCGGACCACACCCGGCGCCTGCGGGCCCTGTTCGAACGCGGCGAGCCCTGCGCCTTCGAGGTTCGCGGCCCCAGCGGCGTGGTCGCCGTCGAGGGCCGCGCCGCCGGCGCCCTGGCCTGGCTGCGGCTCTCGGCGGTGATCGGCGACGATTCGGGCCTGCCCACCGCCCCGCGGTTCGCCGCCTTCACCGACGCGCGCGCCACGCCGGCCTGGATCGCCGCCGCCGACGGCTCGCCGGTCTGGGTCAACCGCGCCTGGCTGCAGGCGGTGGGCGCGGCGAGCCTCGACGAGGCCGCCGCCCGCGGCGCCAGCTTCGACAAGGCCGCCGACGTCCTGGCCAGCGAGGCGGCCAACCTGGGCCAGGGCCGCGAGGCCCTGCGCTGGGTCACCCTGGGCGGGCGTCGGCGCGCCTTCCACGTCGCCGCCAAGCCCCTGGAGGGCGGCGGCGTCGGCGTCTGGACCGACGACGTCACCGACGCCGAGGAGATGCGCGAGCAGCTCAAGCGCCAGGGCGAGGCCAATGATGAGACCCTCAACCACATCGCCGACGCGGTGGCGATCTTCAGCCGCACCAAGCAGCTGATCTTCTACAACACCGCCTTCGCCGAGCTATGGAGCCTGGAACCGGCGTGGCTGTCCGAGCGGCCCACCCACTCCGAGGTGCTGGACCGCCTGCGCCAACGCCGGCGCCTGCCGGAGACCGCCGACTACGGCAAGTGGAAGGCCGGCGAGCTCGACCGCTACGAGCGCCTCGACGCCGCCCCCGACGACCTCTGGAGCCTGCCGGACGGGCGAACCCTGCGCGTGGTCCGCCAGCCGCACCCCATGGGCGGGCTGCTGCTGCTGTACTCCGACATCACCGACGAGCTGAAGCTGAAGAGCCAGTACAACGCCCAGATCCAGGTCCAGCAGGCGACGCTGGACAAGCTCAACGATGCGGTGGCGGTGTTCGGCTCCGACGGGCGCCTGCGGCTGCACAACGAGGCCTTCGAGCGGTTCTGGAACGTCACCCCCACCCAGCTCGACCTGGCCGGCGACTTCGAGGGCGTGGTCGAGCTCTGCGTGCCCCGCCTGCATGACCTGCAGTTCTGGCGCGAGCTGAAGGGCCGCGTCGCCGACCCCGACCCCGGCGCCCGCGCGCCCATGACCGGCGAGACCAAGACCGCCGATTCGCGCATCGTGCGCTACCAGTCGCGGCCGCTGCCGGACGGGGCGACGCTGATCGCCTTCACCGACGTCACCGACACCCGGCGCCTGGAGAGCGCGCTGGCCGCCCGCTCCAACGCGCTCGCCGACGCCGAGCGGCTGAAGCGCGACTTCGTAGGCAACGTCTCCTACGAGCTCCGCACGCCGCTCACCACCATCATCGGCTATTCCGAACTGCTGGAGCGGTCGGGCGAGAACCTCTCGGAGCGCGGCCGTGGCCACGCCTCGGCCGTGCGCGCCGCCGCCACCCAGCTCGCCCGCTCCATCGACGACGTGCTGGACATGGCCCAGATCGACGCCGACGAGATGGCGCTGGACCTGGAGGACGTCCACGTGGCCGAGCTGCTGCGCGACACCGCCGCCCGCTGGGAGGCCGACGCCAAGGCCGCCACCGTCACCATCGTGGTGGAGCACAAGGAGGACATCGGCGTCATCCGCGGCGACGCCAAGCGCCTGGGCCAGATCCTCAACCATCTGGTGGAGAACGCCATGCGCCAGACCCCGCCGGGCGGGCGCGTCACCGTCTCGGCCCGCCGGGCCCTGGGCGAGATCCAGCTGCAGGTGGCCGACACCGGCCGCGGCATCCCCTTCCACGTCCAAGCGCACATCTTCGACCGCTTCGTCGGCCGCGAACGCGGCGGGCCGGGCCTGGGCCTGGCGCTGGTCAAGGCGCTCACAGACCTGCACGGCGGCTGGGTCGCCCTGGAGAGCGAACCCGGCGCCGGGGCGACCTTCACCTGCCACCTCCCCGAGATGGCCCACGCCGCCGCGGCCCACCCGGAACTGGAGTTCTGAGCGCATTTCGTCCCGCGTCGCACAGACGACGGAACGAGCCTTACCCCTCCTCGCCGCCGGGCGCGCCGCGCCGCGCCGTCTGGCGTCGCGCGTCGCGGTCCTTCTGGTCGGCCCAGTACTTCGCGCCGTCGTCGGGCTTGAACATGGTCTTGGGCAGGCCGTCCTTGTCGGCCACGGCGAAGATATTGGCCTTGGCGTCGTAGAACAGGGTGTCGCCGCTCGGCCGCGCCAGGGTCTCCACCCCAGCGGGCGGGTCGCTGACGAAGGCGTGCGCCTTGCGGACATAGGCGTCCACGTCCTTGGCGCCGAAGTCGGCGCCGTTGCGCTCGAAGCCGTGCTGCGCCCCTTCCTCGGCGGAGTAGCGCCGGGTGGCGGCCCACATGGCCTTGCCGTCCACCTTCAGCGCCGCTTCGCCCCGGTGATCCTCGCGGGGCGCCTCGCCGCCGTCCGAGCGGCCCTCCCGGGCGGCCGGCTCCCGCGGCGCGCTATCGGCGAAGGCGCGCGGCGCGTCGCGCTCGTTCCGGGCCACCGCCGAAGGGCCGTTGTCGCATCCGGCCAGGATCAGCGCCGCGCAACCCCCAAGCGCCGTCATCAGCGCCATTCTCGTCCCAACCATTCCCGCGAATCTCCTGTCCAAGCGAACGTTGGAACAAAGAATGAACACAAGCGGTGAAGCTTGTCGAGTCCCTAAGGTTGCGACCAAGCCGGGTCCGCCACCGGAGCGCGCCGTTCATTGAAATCCAAGGCGCCGCACCCAGGTTTGGCCTCGGCGGGCGTTCTGGCGTAAAGGAAGCCGCGGTCGCGGAAGGGGCGAGGGCTTTGGACGAGAAGCGGGTTCTCCTGATCGTTGGCGGCGGGGTGGCGGCCTACAAGTCGCTGGAGTTGGTGCGCCTGCTGCGCAAGGCCGGCGTGGGCGTGCGGCCGATCCTGACGCGCGCGGGCGCGCAGTTCGTGACGCCGCTGTCGCTCGCCGCCCTCTGCGAGGACAAGGTCTATTCCGAGCTCTTCTCCCTGACCGACGAGGCGGAGATGGGCCACATCCAGCTCTCCCGCTCCGCCGACCTGGTGGTAGTGGCGCCGGCCACGGCCGACCTGATGGCCAAGGCGGCGAACGGCCTGGCCGACGACCTGGCCTCCACGACGCTGCTGGCCACTGACAAGCCGGTGCTGATGGTCCCGGCCATGAACGTGCGCATGTGGGGCCATCCCGCCACCCGGCGGAATCTGGCGACCCTGCGCGGCGACGGGGTGATCATCGTCGGGCCGGACGAAGGGCCCATGGCCTGCGGCGAGTTCGGTCCCGGCCGGCTGGCGGAGCCGCCGGTCATCTTCGAGGCGATCATGGCGGCCCTGGCCGGCCCGGCCGCGCGGCCGCTGGCGGGCCGGCGGGCGATCGTCACCGCCGGTCCCACCGCCGAGCCCATCGATCCGGTCCGCCTGCTCACCAACCGCTCCAGTGGCAAGCAGGGCTATGCGATCGCCCAGGCGCTGGCCGACCTGGGATGCGAGGTCACCCTGGTGTCCGGCCCGACCGCGCTCTCCGCGCCGGCCGGGGTGAGCCGGGTCTGCGTCGAGACCGCGCGCGAGATGCTGGCCGCCTGCGAGGCCGCCCTGCCGGCGGATGTGGCCGTCTGCGTCGCCGCGGTGGCTGACTGGCGGCCCGAGACCTTTGGCGCGGCCAAGGTCAAGAAGGGCGAGGCCTCGCCCACCCTGACCCTGGTGGAGAACCCCGACATCCTGGCGACCCTGTCGCACGCCGCGGCGCGGCCGAAGCTGGTGATCGGATTCGCCGCGGAGACCCACGACGTGGAAACCTACGCCAAGGGAAAGCTCGACCGGAAGGGCTGCGACTGGATCGTCGCCAACGACGTCAGCCAGCCCGGCGTCATGGGCGGCGAGGAGAACACGGTGGCGATCATCACCCGCGGCGGGATCGAGCGGTGGGACCGGGCCGGCAAGGCCGAGGTGTCGCGCCGGCTGGCCGCCCGCATCGCCGAGGCCCTGGCGTGAGCCCGGTGATCGCCGTCAGGCGCCTGGCGCACGGCCAGGGCCTGCCGCTGCCGGCCTATGAGACGGCGCTGGCGGCCGGCATGGACCTGCGCGCCGCCGTCCCCGAGGACGAGCCGCTGACCCTGCGCCCCGGCGCCCGCTTCGCGGTCCCGACCGGCCTGGCGATGGCCCTGCCGGCCGGCTTCGAGGCCCAGGTGCGGCCGCGCTCGGGCCTGGCCTTCAAGTCCGGGATCACCTGCCTCAACACGCCGGGCACCATCGACGCCGACTACCGCGGCGAGGTGAAGGTGATCCTGGTCAACCTGGGCGAGGAGCCGGTGGTGATCCGCCGCGGCGACCGCATCGCCCAGATGGTCATCGCTCCCGTGGTGCAGGCGTCCTGGTCCGAGGTCGAGGACCTCGACGAGACTGTGCGCGGCGAAGGCGGCTTCGGCTCGACGGGGGGCCGATAGACATCAGCTCCTGCCCGTCCTCTTCGGGACGAGGCAGGCGTTAGAGCTCCGGCGGGGCCACGAACCCCCCGATGTTCTCGTCGATCGCCTGGGCCACCGCCAGCGTCCTGGCGTCGCCGGCCTGGGGCCCGATCAACTGCACGCCCACCGGCAGGCCGCGCGGGGTGCGGCCGGCGGGGATGGCCGTCGCCGGCAACCCGCAGGCGGTGGCCAGCGCGATCCAGGTCAGCATCGACATGTAGGGGACGGCGGAGCCGTCGGAGAGCGCGAGCTTGCGCGCGTTGACGCTGCGCCGGTCGTGCGGGAAGGCCGCTGTCGGCGCGATGGGCGCCAGCACCACGTCGAACCTCTCGAACACCTCGCGCATCTCGTGGCGCAGCCGCATGCGCACGGCGTCGGCGGCCATCCATTCGCGGTGCGTGGCCGTGTAGGCGCGCATCAGGTTCGGGGTGCTGAGCGGTCCGCCGATCGCGCGCATCAGGCCGGCCGGCCCGCGCATCAGCTCGAACTGGCGAAGCTGCGACTCTGGAAAGTCCTCGGCGACGGTGGCGCAGAGCAGGGTGACGTAGGCCTCCAGCAGGGCCTCGGAGTCCACTGGGCTGGCGATCGGCTCGACCGTCGCGCCGGCGGCGGTGAGGTCCTTGGCGAAGGCCTCGGCCACGGCGCGGACCTCGGCGTCCAGCGGGAACTGCGGCGCGTCCAGCCACAGGGCGATCCGGGTGTTCGCCAGGTCGGCGGGCGGGGCCCTGGGCGCCAGCGGCCCATCCTCGATGATCGAGAGCAGCAGGCGCAGGTCGCGCGCCGACCGGGCCATTGGGCCCACCACGTTCAGGTCGCGCTCCACCCAGGAGCCGGGCGCGGGGGGGACGTGGCCGTGCTGGGTGACCATACCCCAGGTGGGCTTGTGCGCGAAGACGCCGCAGAAGCTGGCGGGCACGCGCAGGGAGCCGCCGATATCGGAGCCGATCTCCAGCGCCGTGACGCCGGCCGCCAGCGCCGCCGCCGCGCCGCCGGACGAGCCGCCGGGGGTGCGCGCAATGTCCCAGGGGTTGTTGGTGACCCCGTAGAGGCTGTTGTAGCTCTGCCAGTCGCCGGCCATGACCGGCGTGTTGGTCTTGCCCCAGATCACCGCCCCGGCCCGGCGGGCGTGGCCGACGGCGGTGGCGTCGCGCGCCGACCGCTGCCGCAGGGCCGCCAGGCCGGAGGAGGCCGGCATGCCGGCGACGTCGAGGCTGTCCTTGATGGTCATCGGCAGGCCGGCGAGGGGCCCCATGTGCTCGCCCTTGATCCGCTGCTCGTCGATCGCCCTGGCCCGCTCCAGCGCCCGGGCCAGGTCGGCGGCCACCACGGCGTTCAGCGCCCCGTGGGTCTGTTCGTGACGGGCCAGGGTCGCCTTCAGGAGCTCGACCGCGCCCACCTGCTTGAGCGCCAGCGCCGAGAGTTGGGCCGTCGCATCGAGGTCGAGGACGTCGCGGCGCGGCATCAGCGCGCGTCCCGGAAGCCCAGCACGTCCTGCATGTCGTAGGCGCCGGGCCCGCGGCCGGCGAGCCACAGGGCCGCCTCCACCGCGCCGCGGGCGAACAGGCCCCGGTCGCGGGCGGAATGGGAGAGGGTGAGGATCTCCTCCTCCGCCGCGAACACCACGCTATGTTCCCCGATGATGCCGCCGCCGCGCATCACCGAAAAGCCGATTGCGCCGGCCGGCCGCTCACCGGTGATCCCGTCCCGCGCCCGGGCCGCCACGGCGTCCAGCGCCACGCCGCGCCCTTCGGCGGCGGCCTCGCCCAGCATCAGGGCGGTGCCGGAGGGGGCGTCGATCTTGCGGCGGTGATGGGCCTCGAAGACCTCGATGTCGTAGGCGTGCGCCGGCAGGGCGCGGGCGGCCTGGGCCACCAGGCCCATGAGCATGTTCACGCCCAGGGAGAAGTTGCCCGCCCGCAGGATCGGAACCTTCCCGGCGGCGGCGGTCACCGCGGCGAGCTGCGCGCCGTCGAAACCCGTCGAGCCGATCACCAGCGCGGGGCCGCCGCGCGCGGCGCAGCGCTCCGCCAGGGCGGCGGACGCCGCCCCGCTGGTGAAGTCGATGACCACGTCGGCCGCGGCCAGGGCCGTCTCGACGTCGACCAGCGCAGGGTCCGGCTCGCCCGGCCGGTCGAAGCGGGCGGCGAGGCTCGCGCCCTCGCGGCTCTCCACCAGGGCGGAAACCGTGCGGCCCATGCGACCGAGTGCGCCGGCGACGGCGATCTTGACGGGGGAGGCGGGCAGGGCGGTCGCTCCAGGCAGGGTTCGAGGCGCGTAAGTCTCCCGGGCGGGGGCGCCGGGTCAACCCGGCTCAGTGGCGCCTACAGCGGGTAGTCGGCTTCCAGGCGGTAGGCGGAGCCTTCGGCGGTGCGCCAGCTGGAGTAGAGGCCGAAACGGGCGACGGTGAAGGCCGGCTCGCGGAAGAGATTGTTGGCCTGGATCCAGGCGGCGACCTTTTGCGGATCGGGACGGCGCGTATAGGCGAGGGTGATGTGCGGCCGGTAGGCTTGGCGTTCGGTCTTCAGCCCGGCGCGACGGGCGGCCGTGGCGCAGGCGGCGGCCAGGCGTTCCAGGGCGGGGTCCGGGCTGACGGCGGCCCAGACCGCATGGATGTCCGCGCTTTCCCCGAAGGCCCCGACGCCCTGGAGCGACAGGTTCAGCGGCCGGCCGCCGATCACCGCCAGCGCCGAATCCAGGTCGCGCGCCACGTCCTCGCGCACCTCGCCGTAGAATCTCAGGGTCACGTGCAGGGCCTCGAGCGGCCGCCAGCGTACGCCGGGAAGCCCCTGTTGCAGCTCGATGAGCCGCGCGCCGACGTCCGACGGCACGGCCAGGGCGGTGAACAGGCGGATCATGGCGGCAGATCTAGCGGGGCGACCCGCGTTTTGCACGCGCCGGCGATAACGAAGTGTCAGCTAACGCAGACGTAATCACAGGCGCCTTGCGTCATACGCGTATGACCCCGATATTACACCTGCGTCCATCCAGGGCGCTTTAGACAAGGGCTATGCCTCCCATGAGCGACCTCAACCGCGGCTATGCGCGCACGATCCCGGTGGATCGCGCCGACATGTCGGTGGACGCAGGCCTGCGCACTTTCATGCTCGGCGTCTACAACAAGCTGGCGCTCGGCCTGGTGCTTTCCGCCGCTCTCGCCTGGCTGACCGCCGATTTCGAGCCGGTCCGGCAGATGCTGTACCTTACGTCTCCGGACGGACGGCTGATGGGCTTCACGATGCTGGGCACCATTCTGCGGTTCGCCCCGCTGGTGATCCTGCTCGGCGCGATGTTCATCAAGAACCCCAGCCCGGCGATGTCCGGCGCCCTCTACTGGGGCGTGGTCTCCGCGATCGGCGCGGGTCTGGGCGTGTGGCTGCTGGCCTACACCGGCGCCTCCGTGGCCTCGACCTTCCTGATCACCGCCACGGCCTTCGGCGCGTTGAGCCTGTTCGGCTACACCACCAAGAAGGACCTGACCGGCTTCGGCAGCTTCCTGATCATGGGCGTCTTCGGCTTGGTGATCGCCAGCCTGGTCAACCTGTTCCTGCACAGCTCGGCGATGAGCTTCATCATCAGCGTGCTGGGCGTGCTGATCTTCTCCGGCCTGATCGCCTACGACACCCAGCGGCTGAAGATGACCTACTACGAATTGGGCGGCGACCAGGCGGCGATGAGCGTGGCGACCAACTACGGCGCGCTGAGCCTCTACATCAATTTCATCAACCTGTTCCAATTCCTGATGAGCCTGTTCGGCGCGCGCCGATAAGCGCCTCAGGCGATGCGATCTGGCCCCGGCGGGCGACCGCCGGGGCTTTTTCGTGGGCGCTGAGCTCTTGATTTAGAGGGTCAGTCGATGACCTTGAATCGGGTTCGGTCGAAGACCTTCAACACCTGCTCCAGCTCATGGCCCCGGCGCAGCACCACGCCGCCGCGCCCGACCACCGCCCAGGCGCCCTGCGCGCGCGCCAGCGCCGGCCGCTTCTCGATGCGGTAGAGGGGCGCCTCCGAGGCGCGCTGGAACACCGAGAACACCGCCATGTCCTTGAGCCCGTCGATGGCGTAGTCGCGCCATTCGCCGGCCGCGACCATGCGGCCATAGAGGTTCAGGAGGCGGTCCAGTTCGCGCCGCTCGAAGAAGATGAAACTCGTTCGCGGCGACGCGGGGGGCGGGTCGAAAGCCATCAACCACGCAGACTAATGCAAAAAGGACCGGGATGGCGAGCCCGATGCGCAGACCCCAAAAGCGCGCCTAAGGGCGCTTCGCCGCGAAAAGACCTTATTTCGGTCCCGCGACAGCCCCCTTGCGCCCCGATAAGACGAAGGTCGGTTGGTCGGAACCTTGCTGGTCCTGGATCCTGAACAGCCCCCCCAGCCCCCCTGGATCGCGGGCTTCGGTCAACCGGCACAAGACTTCAAAGCGCGCCAGCCCGTACGCTTAGTGAAGTTACAAATTTCGAAAGACGCCTTCCCAAGCGTTTCGCCCGCGCGGACCTCTCCAGCCGCGCGGGCATTCGCTTTTTTGGGGCCCAATTCAAAACATTCGAACGCGAGGGACACCGAACCCGGCGCCCGCTTTCGCCTGTCGCGCTCCGGCTATGTGCCGGGCTGCGCCGCGGCCACCATCCGGCCGCCGGCGACCTGGACCAGCACCACCGTCGAAAGGCCTTCCTCCGTGGCGGGCGGCAGGCGGTAGGCGGTCGGCCTTCCCTTCCACAGGCCCAGGCGGGCGATCTGCCGGACCACGTTCTTGTGCGCGATGGTCTGGCCCCGGTTGTCGCCGCGCTTGACCTCCACGTCGCGCTCGCGCGGGTCGTAGCGGACCAGCCAGACCTCCGCCCCGCCCCGTGGCGCCCGGCCGTAGCCCACGTCCACCCGGCGCGCGCCGACGAACTGCATGTCCGGCGGATCGCGCGGCGTGTTGGCGGCGTCGCGGAGCAACTTCTCGATCTTGTCGGACTGCAGGCCCGCAGCCTGGGCGCGGCCGTCCACCACGACCTGCGGGGTGTAGGGCTCCGACACCGCCAGACTGGCCACATAGGCCTTCTGGCGCTTGGCGAACTCCGGCTTGGCGAAGGTGTCCGGCCAGCCCAGGTAGTCCCAGTAGTCGACGGGGAAGGTGAGCGGCAGCACGCCCGGCCGCTCGGCCAGCTTGCCGATGAAGGCGTTCGCCTCGCCGCAGGAGGCGCAGCCCTGGGCGGTGTAAAGCTCGACGACCACGGGCGGCCTGGGCGCCGCGGCGGCCGGCGCCGCCAGCAGGACCAGGAATATGAGCGCCACCCGTCGCATTCGGCGCCACTTAATCGGAGTTCCCGTGGGTTCGCGTCTCAACAAGGTGTGAGCGTGGCGGGCGACCAAGGCCGCCCGCCACCGGCCTTAGGCCGCCGCCCGCGCCAGGTTGCGCAGCACATAGTTCAGGACGCCGCCGTTCTTGAAGTATTCGAGCTCGGTCGGGGTGTCGATCCGGCAGCGCACCGGGAAGCGGGCGATGCGGCCGTCCGAGGGCCGGTACATCTCGACGATGAGCTGCTTGCGGGGCGCAAGCTCGGTCAGGCCGCGGATGGTGACGATCTCCTCGCCGGTGAGGCCCAGCTTGTGCCAGCCCTCCTGCAAGAACTGCAGCGGCAGCACGCCCATGCCCACCAGGTTCGAGCGGTGGATGCGCTCGTAGCTCTCGGCGATCACCGCGCGCACGCCCAGGAGCTTGGTGCCCTTGGCCGCCCAGTCGCGGGACGAGCCGGTGCCGTACTCCTTGCCGGCGAACACCACCAGCGGGCGGCCCTCGCCCTGGTAGCGCATGGCCGCGTCATAGATCGACATCTGGTCGCCGGAGGGGAAGTGCTTGGTGACGCCGCCCTCGACGTCGGGGGTGATCTTGTTGCGGATGCGGATGTTGGCGAAGGTGCCGCGCATCATCACTTCATGGTTGCCCCGGCGCGCGCCGTAGGAGTTGAACTCCGACTGCGGCACCTGGTGCTCGCGCAGGTACGTCCCGCCCGGCGAGGTCAGCTTGATCGAGCCGGCCGGGGAGATGTGGTCGGTGGTGATGGAATCGCCGAACACGCCCAGGACGCGGGCTTCGACGATGTCGGTGACCGGCGTCGGCTCCATCTTCATGTCCTGGAAGTAGGGCGGGTTCTGCACGTAGGTGGAGCTCATGTCCCAGGCGTAGGTCTGGCCCCCGGCGACCTTGATGCCCTGCCAGTTCTTGTCGCCCTTGAAGACGTCGCCGTAGCGGGAGGCGAACATCTTGCTGGTGACGTGCTTGCGCTGCAGCGCCGCGATCTCGGCGGTGGTGGGCCAGATGTCGCGCAGGTAGACCGGCTCGCCGTCCTTTCCCGTCCCGAGCGGATCCCGGGCCAGGTCGATCTTCATGCTGCCGGCCAGGGCGTAGGCCACCACCAGCGGCGGCGAGGCCAGGTAGTTGGCGCGCACGTCCGGATTCACCCGGCCTTCGAAGTTGCGGTTGCCGGACAGCACGCTCACCGCCACCAGGTCGCCCTTCTGCACCGCCTCGGAGATCGATTCAGGCAGGGGTCCGGAATTGCCGATGCAGGTGGTGCAGCCATAGCCCACCAGGTTGAAGCCCAGGGCGTCCAGCGACTTGGTGAGCCCGGCGCTCTTCAGGTAGTCGGTGACCACCTGCGATCCGGGGGCCAGGGAGGTCTTCACCCAGGGCTTCACGGTCAGCCCCTTCTCGATCGCCTTCTTGGCCAGGAGGCCGGCGGCGATCAGCACGCTGGGGTTGGAGGTGTTGGTGCAGGAGGTGATGGCGGCGATCACCACGTCGCCGTCGCCCACGTCATAGCTCTCGCCCTCCACGCCGATGCGCGGCGCGTCGACGATGCGGCCGAAGTCCCTCTCCAGCGCGCCGGCGAACTCCGGCGCGGCCTCGGCCAGCAGCACCCGGTCCTGCGGCCGCTTCGGGCCAGCGAGGGAGGGCTGCACCGCGGCCAGGTCCAGGTCCAGGGTGTCGGTGAAGATCGGATCGGCGTCGCCCGGCTCGTGCCACAGGCCCTGCTCCCGGGCGTAGGCCTCCACCAGCGCCACGCGGTCGGGTTCGCGGTTGGTGGCGGTGAGGTAGTCGATGGTCGCGCGGGTGACCGGGAAGAAGCCGCAGGTGGCGCCGTATTCGGGGGCCATGTTGGCGATGGTCGCCTGGTCCTCGAGGGTCAGGTTGGCCAGGCCGGGGCCGTAGAATTCCACGAACTTGCCCACCACTCCCTTCTTGCGCAGCATTTGGGTGACGGTGAGCACCAGGTCGGTGGCGGTGGCGCCCTCGGGCAGGGCCCCGGAAAGGTGAAAGCCGATGACCTCGGGGATCAGCATCGGGATCGGCTGGCCCAGCATGGCCGCCTCCGCCTCGATGCCGCCGACGCCCCAGCCCAGCACCGACAGGCCGTTGATCATCGTGGTGTGGGAGTCGGTGCCCACCACCGTGTCGGGATAGGCGGTGACGACGCCGGCCTCGTCGTTGGTCCAGACCGTCTGGGCCAGATACTCCAGGTTCACCTGGTGGCAGATGCCGGTGCCGGGCGGCACGACGCGGAAATTGTTGAAGGCCGAGGAGCCCCAGCGCAGGAAGCGGTAGCGCTCGATGTTGCGCTCATACTCGCGCTCGACGTTCTCGCCGAAGGATTTGGCGGTGCCGAAATAGTCGACCATCACCGAGTGGTCGATGACCAGGTCGACGGGGGTCAGCGGATTGATCTTCTCGGGGTTGGCGCCCAGGTGGGTCATGGCGTCGCGCATGGCGGCCAGGTCCACGACCGCCGGCACGCCGGTGAAGTCCTGCATCAGGACCCGCGCCGGGCGGAAGCTGATCTCGTGCTGGGTGGCGCCCCGGTTGTCGAGCCAAGCGGCCACGGCCTTCAGGTCGTCCTGGCCGACGGACACGCCGTCCTCGTTGCGCAGCAGGTTTTCCAGCAGCACCTTCATGGAGGCCGGCAGGCGCGAAACCCCCGAAAGGCCGGCGTCTTCCGCCGCCCGCAAGCTGTAGTAGACATAGGTCTTGTCGCCCACCACGAGTTCGCGGCGGGTTTGCAGGCTGTCGATCGACGCCATATGGGATCCTCTCTCTGCTCATGGCCGCCCGAACACCGCCCCAAGGATCGCGCGCTTTAAGAGGCGGACTCACAGCTTCCGCTTCCGCGCTGCGTACGCCCCCCGAGGCGGCGACGGCCGCGCGCTTCATAGACCCGACGTTGCAGCGCGTCCATGCGACGTTGCTCGCCGTTTCCGGCGGCGCGTCCACGGGGGCGCAAGGCGGGTGATCGCGCAACTTTCCCTGAGCGGCCTGGCGCTGCGCCGCGGCGGGCGCCTGCTTTTTTCGCAGCTTGACCTGACCCTCGGCGCCGGCGAGGCCGCCGCGCTCACCGGCCCCAATGGGGCGGGCAAGACCAGCCTGCTGCGCGCAGTGGCCGGGCTGGTGGCGACGGAGGCCGGGAGCATCGGTTTCGGCGACCTCGATCCCGTCTCGGCCCGGGCCCAGGCGGTCCATCTGCTCGGTCACCAGGACGCGCTGAAACCGGGACGCACGGCGCGCGAGGAGCTGGCCTTCTGGTCGGCCTGGTGCGGTGGGACGGCGGCGTCGGCGCAGGGCGCGAGCGAGCGGCTGGAGCTCACCCGCCTGCTGGACCTGGAGGTGCGCCGGCTCTCGGCGGGCCAGCGGCGGCGCCTCGCCCTGGCGCGGCTGCTGGCCGCGCCCCGGGCGTTATGGCTGCTGGACGAGCCGATGAGCCCGCTGGACGCCGCCTGGCGCCAGGCCTTCGGCGCCATGATGGCCGAGCACCTGGCCGGCGGCGGGCTGATCCTGGCCGCCGTGCACGATCCCCTGCCGATCCCGGCGCGCGATGTGGAGATCGGTGGGTGAGCCGGCTTGCCCGCCTGCTCGCCCGGGAGACGGCGCTGGCCTGGGGCCGCGGCGGCGGGCCGCTGGTGGCGGTGGGGTTCTACGCCGGGGTGGCGACCCTGTTGCCGCTGGCCATCGGGCCGGAGGCCTCGCGCCTGGCCGCCGTGGCCCCCGGCGCGGCCTGGGTGGCGCTGGCGCTCGCCTCGCTGCTCTGTCTCGACCGCCTGTTCGAGCGCGACTACGAGGACGGCGCGCTGGATATCCTTCTGCTCTCGGCCACGCCGCTGGAGCTGACCTGCGCGGTCAAGTGCCTGGGCCAGTGGCTGGCGGCCGGCGCGCCGCTGGCGCTCGCCGCGCCGGTCGCCGCCGTCGCCCTGGGGGCCGAGCCCCGGCTTGCGCCGCTGATCTTCGCCTGCGCCCTGGTCGGGGGCCTGGCCTTCGTCTTCGTCGGCGGCGTCGGCGCGGCCCTCAGCCTCGGCGCCCGGCGTGGCGGCCTGCTCACCGCGGTGATCGTGTTGCCGCTGTTCGTGCCGCCGGTGATCTTCGGCGGCGGGGCGATCGACGCCCTGGCCGGCGGGCTGCCGTGGTCGGGAGGCTTCGCACTGCTGGCCGCCTACGCCGCCGGCGCCGTGGCGCTGGGGCCGCTGGCGATGGCCGCCGCGTGCCGCAATGCGCTTTCGTAGAGCGGGATGCGAAAAAGTGGATACCGGTTTTTCGCGTCAATCTCACTCTAAACTCCTAGAATCGATCACGTTTATGATTTTGGATTGGTTCAATCCAAAATCATCGTGATCTAGCGCCCGCCGCGACGGATCGGCCGCGCTTGCGCGTACAAGGCTGCAAGGGACGCTGCACGGAGCCCCATGTTCATGAAACTCACCCCTCTTCGAGGCCTGGCCCTCGCCGGCGCCCTGGCCGTCACCGGCGTAGCCGCCTCGAGCCTGGCGCAGCCCGCCAGCCCGCCGCCGATGGCCCATGCCGGTCCCGGCATGGGCGGCCCGCGGATGGATCCCGCCGAGATGGCCCAGCGTCGCGCCCAGCACCTGCGCGACGCCTTGCAGCTGCGTCCCAACCAGGAACCGGCGCTGGCCGCCCTGACGGACGCCCTGAAGCCGCCGGAAGGGATGCGCGACCGGATGCGGCAGGAACACCGGGAGATGATGGGTCTGACGACGCCGGAGCGGCTCGACCGCATGCGTGACCGGATGAGCCGGCGGCAGGCGGAGTTCGATCGCCGCGCCATGGCGATCAAGCGCTTCTACGCCCAGCTGACGCCCCCGCAGCAGAAGGCCTTCGACGCCATGGGGCCGATGATGATGCGCGGCGGCATGGGCGGACATCGCCGTGGCCCGATGGGCTTCGGCGGACACGGCGGCCATGGCGGACACGACGGGCCCCGCGACCCGGGCATGGCCCCCGACACGCCCGGCTAAGGCCCCAGGACCGGCCGCCTGCGTCTCTCTCCCGGCGGGCGGCCGGTTCGCCTTTGGCGCGTCCGCTTGCCGGAACCGGCGGGCGGAGCTAATGCGCAGCCCATGGTCTGGGCGCCCGCCTTCCTGTCGAATCCGGAGCGCTTCATGGCGTTCTCCCGCTGGGCCGCGCCGCTGTTCGGCCTGATCGCGGCGGGGTTGGCGCTCTGGGGCCTGTGGCTAGGCTTCACGGCGCCCGAGGACTACCAGCAGGGCGACACGGTGCGGATCATGTTCATCCATGTCCCCGCCGCCTGGACCTGCATGTTCATCTACGTCTGCCTGGGCGTCTCGAGCCTGCTGTCCCTGGTGTTCCGCCACGCCCTGGCCGACGCCGCCGCCGCCGCGGCCGCGCCCCTGGGCGCCGCCTTCACCTTCCTGGCCCTGGTCACCGGCTCGCTCTGGGGGCGGCCCATGTGGGGAACCTGGTGGGTGTGGGACGCGCGGCTGACCTCCGTGCTGGTGCTGTTCCTGCTGTACGTCGCCTACATCGCCCTGCGCAGCGCACTGGACGACGAGGCCAAGGCTGGCCGCGCCGCGGCGATCCTGGCGCTGGTGGGGCTGGTCAATCTGCCGATCATCCACTGGTCGGTGAACTGGTGGAACTCCCTGCACCAGGGCGCCTCGGTGTTCCGGGCCGGGGGGTCGGCGCTGGCCCCGGTGTTCCTGTGGCCGCTGCTGCTGATGGGGCTCGCCTACACGGCGGCGTTCGGATCCCTGTGGCTGGTGCGGATCCGCGGCGAGGTGTGGCGCCGGCGCGCCGAAGCCCTGCAGCTCCGCGCCGCGAGGGCCTGATGCTCGACCTCGATGCGGGAAAGTACGGCGCCTACGTCTGGCCGGCCTTCGCTGTCACCGCCCTGGTGTTCGCGGCCATGATCGCCACGTCGCTCGCCCACGCCCGGCGCTGGAAAGCGCGCGCCCAGCGGCGGGACGAGCCGTGAAGCGCTGGCTGGCCGCCCTGCCGCTGATCGCCCTGGCGGCCCTGGGCGCGCTGTTCGCGGTCTATTCCCTGCACCGCAACCCGCAGGTGGACCCGCAGGCCACGGTGGGCAAGCCGATGCCGGCGCTGACGCTGCCCGACCTGGAGGATGGCCGGCCGACGCCGCTGGCGGGGTTCGCCGCCGACGGCCCGGTGCTGATCAACTTCTACGCTTCCTGGTGCGCGCCCTGCGAGATCGAGCATCCGGTGCTGAAGGGGTTGAAGGCCCAGCAGGTCCGCATCGTCGGCGTCGCCTACAAGGACGCGCCGGACAACACCCGCGCCTTCCTCACCCGCCTGGGCGATCCCTTCACCGCCCGTCTGGTGGACCGCGACGGCCGCGCCGGCATCGAGTTCGGCGTCACCGGGGTGCCGGAGACCTTCCTGGTGGGACGCGACGGGGTGATCATCGCCAAGCACACCGGGCCGATGCGCCCCGCCGACGCCCAGGCGCTGCTGGAAAAGGCCCGTTAACCGGCTGTTGACCCCACGCCGATCATGGTGACCATGCCGTTAACCATGTTTGCGATCCGCCCGTGAGCCCGATCCGTCCTGCGAACCTTCCCGTCGCCCAGCCGGCCGCCGCGCCGGCCCGCGGCGACGCGGCCCGGCTCGACGCCCAGCGCGCCTTCTTCCAGGCGGCGATGAACGGCGCCGTCGCGCCCAAGCCGGCCGCGGCCCCGGCGCAGCCGCCGGCGGTGTTCGCCCAGCCGGTGCAGCGCCTGCCCGACCCCGCGGCCGAGCCGCCGACCCGCATCCTGCGCCCGGGCTCGCTCCTGGATATCCGGGTGTAGCGGCCTACGCCGCCCTCTTGCGCTTCTTCTTGCCCTCGCCCTTGGCGGCCTTTTCCGCCTTGGACTTCTTGGCCTTGACCTCTTTCTCAGCGCCCTCGACCGCCTCCTCGCCGGCGCGGACCAGGTCGCGCAGCAGGCCCAGGAACGCGTCGCGCCGCCCGCCGCCGGCCAGCAGCTTCAGCAGGCGCGCGTCGGCCGCCGCCGCCTTGGGGCGGGCCTCCTCCAGGACCTGGCGGCCGAGGTCGGTCAGCCGCACGGCGTTGGCGCGGGCGTCCAGCGCCGAGCGTTCGCGCTCCAGCAGGCCCTTGACGATCATCCGCGCGGCCATGTCCGCCAGGGTCGAGCGGTCGATGCCGGTGATCCGCACCAGGTCGGTCTGGGTCGCCCCCTCGTGCGCCGCCACCGCCGCCAGCACCGCGTATTGGCGCTGGGTGATCGCACCGGGGCCGAACTCGTCGCCGTAGATGTCCAGAGCCAGCTGCAGCACCCGGTGCAGCAGGTGGCTGGGCGAGCGCTCCAGGGCGACGACGACGCCCTTGCCCGCGGATTTGTCCTTCGCCATGGCCGTTGAGGCCCCCGTTATCATCCGGGGGCGGACGCTATCGCCTCTTTGCGTCGGTTTGACGACGGAGCATTGCGCTTTTCCGACGCTTCTAGGCGGCGGGCGGCGGCTCCGGTTCCTCCTTGGCGTACTTCATCAGCAGCGGCGCCTGGCTCATCGAGAACAGGAAGATGATCGCCACCGTGCCGGGGAACTTGAACAGGGCCCAGGTCATGGTGGTCTGGGTGCGCCAGACGATCTCGTTGGCGACGGCGAGCGCCAGGAAGAAGAGGGCGTAGCGCAGGGTGAGCTTGCGGACCGCCTCGTCCGGCAGGTGGAAGGCGTCGCCCATCAGCGCCCGCAAGGGGTTCTTGCCGCGCAGCAGGCCCCCGAACAGGAAGACGGCGAAGCCCACATAGAGGATCGTCGGCTTGATCTTGATGAACCGCTCGTCGTGCAGGAACAGCGTCAGGCCGCCGAAGAACAGCGCCAGGACGCCGGTGACCAGCGGCATGGGCGCGACGCGCTTCTCCACCACGAGGCCCACCAGCAGCGCCGCCGCGGCGCCGGCCACCAGCCCCCAGGTGGCGGTGACCGCGCTGCGGGTGACGGCCAGCACGACCAGGAACGCGGCCAGGCCTGCGTAGTCGACGAAGTGACGGACCCAGGCCTTCTGACGGTCGGTCACGCGACGGGCTCCGAAAGGCCCACCAGCGAGCGGGCGAAGGCGCGGGCGTTGAAGGGCTGCAGGTCGTCGATCCCCTCGCCGACCCCGATCAGCTTGATCGGCGAGTCCGAGGCCTGGGCCACCGGCACCAGCACCCCGCCGCGGGCCGTGCCGTCCAGCTTGGTCATGACGATGCCGGTGACGCCGATCTGGTTGCCGAACACGTTCTCCTGGGCGAGCGCGTTGCGGCCGACGGTGGCGTCCAGCACCAGCAGGACCTCGTGCGGGGCGTCGGGGTCGAGCTTCTTGAGCACGCGGATGATCTTGTGCAGCTCGTCCATCAGCCCCTGCTTGTTCTGCAGCCGGCCGGCGGTGTCGATCAGCAGCACGTCGTAGCCGTTGGTCCGGGCCCGCTCCAGGGCGTCGAACGCCAGGCCCGCGGCGTCCGAGCCGGTGGGACGGGACATGAAATCCGCTCCGGCCCGGTCGGCCCAGATCTTCAGCTGCTCCACCGCCGCGGCGCGGAAGGTGTCGCCGGCGGCGATCAGCACGCGCGCGCCGCGCCCGCGCAGCTCGGCGGCGATCTTGCCGAGCGTGGTGGTCTTGCCCGAGCCGTTGACGCCGATGAACAGCACCACATAGGGCCGCGGGCCCGCCAGGGCGTCGAAGGTCCCTTCCCGGGCGGAGAGCTCGTCGCCGATGGCGTCGGCCAGGGCCTGCTTGATCTCGTCCTCGCCGATCGCGCGGCCGAACCGGCCCTCGCCGAAGCGGGCGGTGATCCGCGCGGCGGAATGCGGTCCGAGGTCGGCCTCGATCAGCATCTCCTCCAGTTCGTCCAGCTTGGCCTGGTCGAGCGGCGCCTTGACGAAGGCGCTCGTCAACTGCTCGGTCATCTGCTTGGACGAGCGGGACAGGCCCTGCGTCAGGCGCTGGAACCAGCCCTTCTTGGGTTCGGTCATGAGCGGCGTTCTAGTGTGCGGGCGGTCAAAGGGAAAGCGCGGCATGGATCCGCTGCAGATCGCCCTCATGGGCCTCGACTACGCCGCCGTGGCGGTGTTTGCGGCGACGGGCGCCCTGGCCGGGGCGCGGCGCAAGCACGACATCGTCACCTTCGGCTTCTTCGCGGCGGTCACCGGGGTCGGCGGCGGCACGCTGCGGGACCTGCTGCTGGGCGCGCCGGTGTTCTGGGTGCAGCGGCCGACCTATCTCGTGGTGGCGCTGGCCGCCTCGACGGCGGTGTGGGTGTTCGGCTGGGGCCGCTGGCGCGAGCGGATCCTCACTTGGCTGGATGCGCTTGGGCTTGCGGCCTACGCCGTCGTCGGTGCGGCCAAGGCGAGCTCGCTGGGCGCGCCGCCGTTGTCGGCCGTGGTGATGGGCGTGCTCACCGCCACGTTTGGCGGGGTGATCCGCGACGTCCTCGCGCACGAGCCCTCGGTGCTGCTGCGGCGGGAGATCTATGTCACGGCCGCCCTGGCCGGCGCCGCCGTCTTCGTGGCGCTGCAGAGCGCCGGGGTGGCGCTGCTGCCCGCCGGGCTCGCCGGCTTCGCCGCCGCCTTCGCCCTGCGCGCCGCCGCCATCGTCCTTGGCTTGGCGCTGCCGGGCTTCCCGGGGCGCGGGCCGAAGGACGACGTCTAGCGTCCGCCCTTATTTCGGCGGCCAGTAGAGCGGCAGGTTCTCGATCCCCCACACTCCGCCGGCGTGGGCCGGCATTACGGCGCCCTCGCGGATGGCGAAGTCCGGAATTCGCTTCAGCCACTCCTCGATGGCGATCTTGATCTCCCGCCGGGCCAGGTGCGAGCCGATGCAGCGGTGCGGGCCGGCGGCGAAGGTCAGGTGGCGGTTGCCGGCGCGGCGGAAGTCCACGTCGTGCGGATTGTCGAATTCGTCCGGATCGCGGTTGGCGGCGATGGTGGTCACATAGACCCGGTCGCCCTTCTTCATCTGCACGCCGGCGAACTCCAGGTCGCGGGTGACGAGCCGGCTGCTGTTGACGGTGGCGAACACCCGCAGCATCTCGTCGATGGCGTCCGGCAGCAGGGCCGGGTTGTCGATCAGCTCGCGCCGCTTGTCCGGGTGGCTGGCCAGGTACTTGAACATGAAGCCCAGCGTGGCCACCACCGTGTCCAGCCCGCCGATGTAGAGCATGAACACCAGGCCCATCACGTCGTCGTCGGACAGCGGCTCGCCGTTGATCCTGGCCTTGATCGCAAAGCCGATCAGGTCGTCGCCCGGGGCGGGGCGGCGCTCGTCGATGACCTTCTGCAGGTAGCTGATGATCTTGTTCAGCCCGTCGCGGCGCACGTCCATGTCCTTGGCGTGCAGCACCTGGTATTCCCAGGCCAGGAAGTCGGAGCGCAGCTCCAGCGGCAGGTCCATCAGCTTCAGGAAGATCGAGATCGGGTAGGGGCGGGCGAAGTCCTCCATGAACTCGCATTCGCCCTTGGTGCGGAACGCCTCGATCAGCGACACCGCCAGTTCGCGGACCCCGGCCTCCATGGCGTTGATCTTGCCCGGCGCGAACAGCGGGTTCAGCAGCATCCGGAACTGCTGGTGCCGCTCGCCGTCGAGCTCCAGGGGGATCATGTCCCAGGTGGCGCCGATGAAGGCCTGGAAGTTCGCGCCGTTCTTGCTCGAGAAGGTCTCGCCGTCCTGGTAGACGGCGCGGACGTCCTCGTACCGCTGGACCCTCCAGCCCTGGCGCCCGTCATGCTGCAGGTCGGGAACGTAGACCACGCGCGGCCCGGCCAGCAGTTTCGCCGCCTGGGCCTGCGGGTCGTCCGCAAAGCCCGGCTCCTCGCCGTACTGGTAGTCGACCACCAGTTCCCGGGGCACATGGTCCGGGATCGAGCCGGCCTTCGCCCTCTCGGCTTCCAAGGCTTCGATGCTCATCTCAATCCTCCCCACGGTTTTCCGTTGTCGTTCCCAGTGAAGGGGCGCCTGGGCGGGCGCGTCCATCGCTTCGTCGCTTCGCGTCCGCCTTCATGTCCGGATTTCGAATGTCATGATCGGCTACTGGTCCAGCGGGTCGTCGATCGGCGTGCGCCTCAGAGCCCGCTTCTCGGACGGGTCGAAGTCGCGGCGCGAATGCTGGAGCTGGCGGTTGTCCCACACCAGGTAGTCGCCGACCCGCCAGCTGTGCGCATAGGCGTGAGCCTCGTCCTCGACGTAGGCGAACAGCTCCAGCAGCAGCGCCTCGCTCTCGGCGGGCGGCAGGTCCACGATGCTTTCGGTGAGCAGGCGACTGACGAACAGGATGGGCGCGCCGCTCTCCGGATGCGGCCAGGCGATCGGGTGAATGGCGGACTTGGCGCTGCTGGCGGGGTCGAACTTCGGGCGGCCGTCGCCTTCGAAGAGGTTGTAGTTCGCCACATGGCGGGCCTTCAGGCCCTCGATCCGGGCCTTCAGCGACGGCGGCAGGCGCGCGTAGGCGGCCGCGGCGTCGGTGAACAAGGTCTCGCCACCCCTGGCGGGGACCTCCATCGCGTAGAGGGAAATCGCCTTCAGGGGCCAGGGCAGGAAGCTGTGGTCGGCGTGGAACAGCAGCTCCCCGTCCCGCAGCGTTCCGTCGGCATGCTGGTTGGAGACGTAGGAGAACTTCCGCCCGCCGCCGCGGCGCATGAACGGGCTCTTGAACGAGACCGGCCCCAGCGTCTCGGTCAGCGCCACGCCGGCGTCCTCGGAGAGCTCCACGTCGCGCAGCAGGACGATGTGGTGGTCGCTGAAGGCCCGGCGGAACGCCTCGACCGCATCGTCGTCGAGCCGATTGGGGTCGAGCCCCCGCAGCTCGACGCCGAGGCTCGCCGAAAGCGGCCGCTGCTCGATCGCCATCGCCGATCCTCCCATGTCACCATCCCGGACTTGCAGTTCGCAGTCGCCAAGATAGTCTAGATGATCTAGATGTAAATCGGCGATGCGCAGGGAGGCTTGATGGAATTCGGGTGGTCGGAGGAGGAGCTGGCGTTCCGCGACGAGCTGCGGGCGTTCATCCGTGACAATCTGCCCGAGGGGTGGATCTCGCGTGTCCCGGGCGAGGAGCCCTATTCCGAGACCACGGTGGAGTTCTGCCGCCGCCTGGGCGCCAAGGGCTGGCTCGCGCCCCACTGGCCGAAGGCCTACGGCGGCGGCGGGGATGCATCGCCGTGGCGGTTCACCATCCTTTCCGAGGAACTGTGGGCGCACGGCGAGCCGCGCGGCTCGCAATATATGAACACCAACTGGATCGGCCCGGCGATCATCGCCGCCGGCACGAACGATCAGAAGCAGCGCTTCCTGCCCCCGATCGCGGCGGGCGAGGCCCTGTGGTGCCAGGGCTTCTCGGAGCCGGACGCCGGCTCCGACCTGGGGGCCATGGCTACCACCGCGGTGCGCGATGGCGACGACTACGTCATCAACGGCGAGAAGGTCTGGACCTCCTACGCCGGCGGCTCCCACTACTGCTTCCTGCTCGCCCGCACCGGATCGCCGAACGCGGAGGCGGAGGGCGTGACGATCTTCCTGCTGCCGATGTCGACGCCCGGCGTCAGCGTCGAGCCGATCCCCAGCATGCTCGACATCCACGTGATCCATCACCTGCGGTTCGACAACGCCCGCGTCTCGCTCGCCGACCGGCTGGGGCCGGAGGGCGGCGGCTGGCCGGTGGTGCGCGAGGCCCTGGTCAACGAGCGGGTCGGCGCCCCGCGGCACATGCGCGCCGCCCGGGTGCTGGACGAGGTGGTGCAGGCCGCCGCGGCGGCCGGTCGCCTGGACGCGGCGGGCTTGCGCGCGGCGGGCGAGGCGCGGGCGGTCTGCCTGGCGGCGCGCGGTCTGGTGCACAAGGTCCGGCAGATGAGCGTGAAAGGCGATCCCGGCGCCTTCGCCTACCTCGCCCGCGCCGCGGTGGTGCAGGCCGAGCGGGCCGTGGCGGAGGTGGCCGCGGATCTCGCGGGGCCGGGAGACCTGATCTCCGGCGCGCTCACCGACGGGGAGTTCCGCACCGCCCTGATCGCCGGCCTGGGCGGCGGCAGCTACGAGATGCAGCTGAACTTGACCGCCCGGCTCTGGCTCAAGCTCCCGAAGGCGGCCTGATATGGACTTCGAACCTTCTCCCGCCCAGGCGGAGACCCTCGCCGGGCTGGACACGCTGCTGGCGGCGCACGGCGCCCCGGCGCAGGGCTTCGACGCGCCGCTGTTCGCCCGACTGCGCGCGGAGGGCTGGCTCGACCTCGCCCGACGCAGCCCGGCCGGCGCGCTCGACGCCGTGCTGGCGGTGGAACGGCTCTCGCGCCAGGTCGCGCTGACGCCGGCCGGCCTGCACGGTCTGGTGCTGCCCCTGTTGTTCGAGGCCGATCCCGGCGGGGTCGCCGTCCTGGCCGACGAGCGCGGCGAAGGGCCGGTTCCTTTCGGCGCGGAGGCGGTGCTGGTGATCCGCTACGAGGGCGAGACGGCGGCGGCCTATCGGACGGACCCGTCCGCGGCGCGCGCCGTGACCGCGAACTACGTCTATCCCCTGGCGATTCCAGGTTCGCCGGTCGGTGCGGCGGTGGCGCGCGCGCCGGCTGCGGCGGTGCGGCGGCGTCATCGCCTGGCGCTGGCCGCGGAGGCTGTCGGCGCCCTCGACGGGGCGCTGGCGATGCTCACGCGCTACCTGACCGAGCGCGAGCAGTTCGGCCGCCCGCTTGGCGCGTTCCAGGCGCTGCAGCACCGCGCCGCCGAACTTGCGGTGAGCGTGGAGGGCGCGCGCTGGCTCGTCCGCACCGCCGCCTGGAGCGACGACCACGAGGACGCGGCCCTGGCCGCCGCCTATGCGGCGAAGGCGGCGCGGCGCATGGCCTGGGAGGCGCACCAGCTGCATGGGGCGCGCGGGTTCACCCTCGCCTATGGCCTGCACCGCCACACCCTGCGCCTGCAGTTCCTGAGCGTGACCGCGGGCGGCGCGGGGCGGCATGCGACGGACGCGGCCCGGCTGCGGTGGCTTTCCGCCGCCTGAGCCTTTCCCGTCAGTCCAGGGCGTCGATCACCCGGGTCGTGGCCGTGCGCCCCAGGTGCTGCTCGACCTCGCGCAGGTGCTGGCGCCAGAAGTCTTCGGCCGCCGCGCCGTCGCCGGCGGCGATCAGCTCCACCAGTCGTTCGTGCGAGCGCAGGCTCAGCTTCTGCAGCTTGGCCCACCGGTCGGCGGAGATGTCTCCGGACGCCGCGGTGTGCCGCTGGACCAACTCGCGCAGCATCCGCATCAGCAGGGCGACGGTGGCCGCGCCGGTCATCTCCACCATCCGTTCGCGGATGGCCTCGGTCGCCTCGGAATAGGGCAGGGGCTCGCCGATGAACTGCTGCGCCTGCGCCAGTAGCGCCTGCAGCTCGACGATCTGCGCGGGGGTCGCGGAGGCGGCCAGCGCCGCCAGCGCCGGCGGCTCGATCAGCGCGCGGGCCCGATGCACATCGGCCATGGTCACGCCGCGGTCCTGCAGCACGTAGCCGAACTGCCGCGCGGCCACGTCCAGGTTCGGGCGGCGCACCAGCGCCCCGCCGATGCCGCCGCGGCGGACCAGGATGAACTGCTCCGACTCAAGGATGCGCAGCGCCTCCCGCAGCGTCGGCCGCGACACCCCGTACTGCAATATCAGCTCGGCTTCCGGCGGCAGGGCGTCGCCGATCTCGCCCTTGAGGATCCGCTTGCGGATGTCCGCGGCGACCTGCTCGGGAATGCGTTGTGTGCGGATCGCGCCCTTGCGGTCGGAGGCCATGGGTTTCGCGCGTGCTCCCTAGAGGTTCCGGAACACCGGCGTGCGGCGTTCGGCCGTCGCGGCCTTCTTCTCCTCGGCGTCCTGGGTGGACTGGGAGATGTAGACCGCACGGGCCTCGATCTCCACCGCCTGCTCCAGGCTGCCGACGCCCTGGTTGATCCAGAGCGACTGCTTGGTCAGCCAGATGCCGATGGGGACGTTGAGCTTGATCTGTTCGGCCAGCTCCAGGGCGGCGTTCATGAGCTGCTCGTCCGGCACCGCGCGCAGGACGAGGCCGATCCGCTCGGCCTCGTCGGCCAGCACGGGCCGGGCGGTGAGCAGGATCTCGGCCGCCCGCTGGGCGCCCACGGCGCGCGGCAGCATCCAGCTCAGCCCCAGCTCGCAGCCGGTGGCGGCGTTGTGGATCAGGTTGATGAACTTGGCGCTGCGGGCGGCGAGGCAGAGGTCGCCGGCCAGCGCCAGGGCGTAGCCGATGCCGCCGCAGGTCCCGTTGACGGCGCAGATCACCGGCTGCGGCAGGCTCCGCATCAGGACCGGGATGCGGCCGAGCTCGGTGAGCATGGTCTTGGTGAACTGGGCCGGGCCGGAGCCGGGCGCCACCCAGGCCGGGACGCCCACCGCCTCGGTCATGTCGTGGCCCGAGCAGAAGCCGCGGCCGGCCCCGGTCAGGATCACCGCCCGGGTCTCGGGGTCGTAGCGCACCGCCTCCAGCGCCTCGCGCAGGGCCTGGTACATGTCGAAGGTGAAGGCGTTCAGCTTCTCCGGCCGGTTGAGGGTGATCCGGCGCACGCCCGGTGCGGGGTCGTCGACGAGAATCTGATCCATGGCTTCCTCGCGGGGGCAGGCGGCGACGGCGCGACATGATCGGATCGGGGCGGCGAATGCAACGGCGCGCCGTGGGGCGCTCGAAGATGACGCTAGCGTCATTTTCCTTGACGCCCGGAGGGGCATTTGAGAGCGTGCGCCTTCGACAGGGCGCAGCGCGGAGCTTCACATGTCCCACGGCGACATCACCAAGGACCGGGCCTATGACGCGGTGGCCCCGGACGATTTCGAGGCGATGCTGGACCTCGACCGGTACAACAGCCGCTCCAGCGCCTTCGACAGGATCATCTCGGCGACCCACGACCACTTCTGGGACCCGCTGGACAAGCGCTACATCGACTTCGACGTCCCGTTCGACATGGAGAACGAGATGCTGATGCCGGAGGAGTTCGTGACCGGCCTGGGCACGAGCTACGTCTCCGACCGGCTGAGCGACCCCAAGACCCGGGTGCGGTTCGCCAACCAGTCGGTGCGTCGGTCCCTCTCCTCGATCCTGCACGGCGAGCAGGGCGCGCTGAACCTCTCGGCCTCGCTCTGCCATGTGCTGAAGGACCAGGGGGCGCAGGAGTACGCCGCCAACCAGACCCGCGAGGAGGCCCGCCACGTCACCGCCTTCGCGAGGTACATCAAAGCGCGCTGGGGCCGGCCGACCGCCTGCGGACCGACCCTGCAGGCGCTGCTGGTGGAGATCATCGGCGCTCCCGAGGTCTACAAGAAGATCATCGGCATGCAGATGCTGGTGGAGGGCCTGGCCATGGGGGCCTTCGCCACCTTCTACACCCACCTCCGCGACCCACTGGGCAAGCGGCTGATGCAGCTGGTGATGACCGACGAGGCCTTCCACCACAAGTTCGGGAAGATCTGGGCCGACCGCACCATTCCGCACCTGACGGCGCAGGAGCACGCCATCGTCGAGGATTGGGCCGCCCACTGCTTCCAGGTGCTGCTGTTCAACCTTGTGGCCCCGACGCAGCAGCGCGACCTCTACGAGGAGTTCGGCCTCGATCCGGACGTGGTGATCGCCGAGGTGGCGGAGATCATGACCGACGACAAGCGCCGCGAGAACATGCGCGAGCAGACCAACATCTTCCGGGTGCTGGTGAAGACGCTGCTGAACGCCGGGATCATCACCGACCGGACGCGCGCCTTCTATGCGGTCTACGTCGACCTGGACGAGCTGCGCCTCGAGGGCGAGCGGATGATCGGCGACGACATCGCCGACGAGGGGGTCCGCTACCTGCGGGAGATCAACTTCAAGGCCCGCCTCGCCCGGAACCTGCCCTCCGCCGCCTGAACGCCGGCCTTTTTGGGCCCGCGACAGCCGGACGCGTGGCGCGCCGCGCCTTGCGCGCCTATCTGCTTCGCGCTTCGCCGACTGAACTCGACCACAGCTTGGCGGGTATGTTCAGTTGCTGTTCAGGCCGGACGGATAGTTTCGCCGCATGAGTCACCATTTCCCTTTCATCGCCGCATGGGGCGTCGTGGCGGCGCTGGTCGCGGCTCCGGCCCTGGCGGCCGCGCCGGAGCCGGCGGCCAAGGTTGAGCCCTCGGCGATGTCCGGCCGCTGGTACGAGGTGGCCCGCATCCCCAATCCGATGCAGAAGGGCTGCCAGGCCGGCACCTCGGACTGGGTCCCCTCCGGCGCGGGCTATTCGGTCGTCCAGGCCTGCCGCAAGGGCTCGCCGGCGGCGCCCAAGACCGAGTGGAAGGCCAAGGCCAAGGTCGTGGACCCCAACAGCAACGCCAAGTTCAAGATGAGCTTCTTCGGCGGCGTGCTGAGCCAGGAGTACTGGGTGCTGGACAACCGTCCCGACCAGGGCTGGCTGATCCTGGGCACGCCCGGCGGCAACTACCTGTGGCTGATGTCGCAGCGCCCGGCGCTGTCCGCCGCGGTGAAGTCCCAGGCGCTGACCCGCATCCGGCAGCTGGGCTACGACGTCGGCCGGCTGGAGTTCCCGGCCCCGGCGCGGAACTGATCCAGCCTCTTGATTCAGGAACGAAGGCGGAACAGGGTGGCGTGATGGACGCCGTCGTTTCCCTGCTCGCCATCTCGCGCCCGGAGATCACCGCCACCGTCACCCGCGGGGCGGCGCGGCTGCTCGCCGCCCTGGGCTATGCGCCCCTGGCGGAGGTGACCCTGCCCAACGGCCGGCGGGCCGACCTCATGGCCCTGGGCCGGCGCGGCGAGATTTTCATCGTCGAGGTCAAGTCGGGGGTGGAGGACTTCCGGGCCGACCTCAAGTGGGGCGAGTACCGGCCCTATTGCGACGCCTTCGCCTTCGCCGTGGCGCCGGAGTTTCCGCGCGAGCGCCTGCCGTCCGAGCCCGGCCTGATCGTCGCCGACGGCTTCGGCGGCGCGGTCCTGCGCGAAGCGCCCCGCGCGCCCCTCGTCGGCGCCCGGCGCAAGGCGCTGACCCTGGCCTTCGGCCGCCTCGCCGCCCTGCGGGCGGCCGGCGTCGCGACGGCGCAGCTGGAATAGTCAGCGCGGCGCGCGCTTGGCGAGGATGCGCTGCAGGGTGCGGCGGTGCATGTTGAGCCGCCGGGCCGTTTCCGAGACGTTGTGGCCGCAGAGCTCGTACACGCGCTGAATGTGCTCCCAGCGCACCCGGTCGGCGCTCATGGGGTTCTCCGGCGGGGCCGGGTTCTCGTCCTTGCGGGCCAGCAGGGCGCGGGCGACATCGTCGGCGTCGGCGGGCTTGGAGAGGTAGTCCACCGCCCCCGCCTTCACCGCGGCCACCGCCGTGGCGATGTTGCCGTAGCCGGTGAGCATGATGATCTTGGAGTCCGGCCGGGACACCCGCACCGCCTCCACCACCGACAGGCCCGAGCCGTCGTCCAGCCGCATGTCCAGCACGGCGAAGGCGGGAGGGTGGGCCTTCACGGCCGCCAGGGCCTCGGCGACGCTGCCCACCAGGGTGGGTTCGAATCCCCGCTGCTCGAGCGCGCGTCCCAGCCGGGTTCGGAGCGGCGCGTCGTCGTCAAGCACCAGCAGCGACTTGTCGGCGAGGCCCGAAATTTGCGTGGATAGGTCGGTCATGGCGCCACCTTCCATCTGATGCGTCCGACGAGTCGGTATTGCGGCATTATGTCGCTCCCTGAATTGAAACCGCAAGTCGTGAACAAGTTCATTCGGTCCGGACCTCCACTCGCGCCCGCGGCCACCGGGCGGAGACCGCCGCGCCGCGCGGGCGGCCGTTCTGGGCGCTCACCACGGCGCCGGTGCGCTCCAGCAGGGTCTTGGAGATGAAGAAGCCCAGGCCCATGCCGATGTGGCCGGTGCGCGAGCCCTCGGCGCCCGGCCGGCTGGTGACGTAAGGCTCGCCCAGCCGGGCCAGGATCTCCGGCGCGAAGCCCGGCCCGTCGTCGCGCACCTCCATGGAGACGGTCTCGGCGTCGAACCGGGCGGTGATCAGCACCTCGGAGGCGGCGAAATCGACGGCGTTCTCCACGAAGGTGGTCATGGCGTGCAGGATCTCGGGCATCCGCCAGATGTCCGGCGCCTTGACACCGGTCGCCCCGGTGACGATCGCCTCGACCCGCACGCCCGGGGTGTCCGCATGGGGCTCGATCACCTCGTGCACGAGCTGCAGAAGGCTCATGCGCTCATGCATCTGGTCGGTGGCCTCGGGGCTGTCGGTGAGCCGCTTGAGGATCTCCCGGCAACGTTCGGCCTGGGCGATCAGCAGCTCGGCGTCCTCCTTCACCTGCGGCGTGCGGGCCTCACGGGCCATCTCCTTGGCGACGATGGCGATGGTGGCCAGCGGCGTGCCCAGCTCATGCGCCGCGGCGGCGGCCAGGGCGCCCAGGGCCGACAGCTTCTGCTCGCGCGCCAGCACCGCCTGGGTGACGTCCAGGGCCAGCACCATCCGCGCCGATTCCGCGGCCGCCTGGCGGACGTAGCCGGCGATCAGGGCGATGCCGGCGATGTTGGCCGCCGCCGAGCCCAGTCGAAACGCCAGCGGCGTATCGTGCGGCAGGCCGGGGCCGGGCGGGGCGGGCCAGGCGAAGAAGGCCAGCAGGATCGAGACCGCGACCCCCAGGCCGCCCAGCAGCAGCACCGGCCGCAGGGGCAGCGTCGCCGCCGCCAGGGTGATGGGGGCGATCATCAGCAGGATGAACGGATTGACCGAACCGCCGGTCAGATAGACCAGGAGGCCGATCTGCAGGATGTCGAAGGCCAGCTGGGCGCCGGCTTCGATGTCGCTGCACAGCCGCCGGCCGGGCGAGGCGACGCCGGTCAGCAGGTTGATCCATGCCGCCGCGGCGATGACCCCGAAGCACAGGGGATAGGGCGCCCGCAGCTCCACCACGGCGCCGGCCAGGGCGAGGGCCAGGACCTCCACGCCGATCACCAGCCAGCGCAGGGTGACCAGGGTGCGCAGCCGCAGGCGTCCCCGCCGGGCGCCGGCCTCGTCCCAGTCGACCTCGACTTGCGCCGTCTCGCGCCCCGCCCTATCGAGGCCGGGCGTGGGGACCAGCCCCTTGGGCGTCGGTTTCCGGTCGGAAGCCATCAGGCGGCGAGGATTGCGCGGTTCGGTCCCCCTGACGAGCCCAAAGGAAATTCATTTTGACGCGAAATCGCCTCATCATGGCCGTCCTCGCCCTCGGCGTGCTGGCGGTCCTCGCCGGCGTGGCCATGCGCCAGGGCCTGTTCGGCGCCCCGGCCTCGAGCGTGGCGATCGGCGGGCCGTTCCAGATGGTGGACCAGGACGCCCGGCCGGTGGACGAGCGCATCCTGAAGGGCAAGTGGAGCGCGGTGTTCTTCGGCTTCACCTATTGCCCCGACGCCTGCCCCACCACCCTGCTCACCCTGGGCCAGGCCGAGGACTTGCTGGGTCCGGCCGCCAAGGACCTGCAGACGGTGTTCATCTCGGTGGATCCCGGACGCGATACGCCGTCGCAGATGAAAGCCTATCTGGCCAACGACTCGTTCCCGAAGCGGATCGTCGGCCTGACCGGCACGCCCGCGCAGGTGGACCGCGTGGCGAAAGCCTATCACGCCTACTACGAAAAGGCGGGGGACGGGCCGGCTTACCTGGTAAACCATTTCACGGCGACCTATCTGATGAGTCCCACGGGACGCTACGTCTGCGTCATTCCTTTTGGGCTGACACCGGAACAAACCGCCGAGCGCCTGCGTAAGGCCATGAGGGCGGGCCGCGGCGCGCAAGCCTGCTAAGGCTGGACTCCGTTAAGCCTAACTGTGGTATGCTGCGCCGCACAAGGGATAGGCCATGCTCTATACGCTTTACGAGGCCGGATATTACCTGAGCACCCCCTGGCGCTCGGCGACGCGGCTGACCCGGGATTTCTGGAACTCGCCGCTCAATCCGGCCAAGGACACCGAGGTGGGCCGCCGCATCTTCGCCGGCGCCGACCTGCTGGCGAACCTGACCCGCCGATATGGAAGACCCGCGTGGGGAATCGACTCCGTGGAGATCGACGGCCACAGCGTGCGCGTCCGGCCGACCGAGGTGTGGAGCAGTCCCTGGGTGAAGCTCACCCACTTTGCGCGCGACATGGCCGACATGCGCACGGCCGGCCGCCGCGAGCTGGAGCCCGCGGTGCTCATCGTGGCGCCGCTGTCGGGGCACTATGCGACCTTGCTGCGGGGCACCGTGCAGGCGTTCCTGCAGGACCACGAGGTCTTCATCAGCGACTGGTCCAACGCCCGCGACGTGCCGATCCTCGAAGGGCGCTTCGACCTCAACGACTACATCGACCAGGTCCAGGCGATGCTGCGCAAGCTGGGTCCGCGCCCGCATGTGGTGGCCGTCTGCCAGCCGGGGCCCGCGGTGCTGGCCGCCGCCTCGATGATGAGCGAGGACGGCGATCCCTCCCGGCCCGCCACCATGACCTTCATGGGCTCGCCGATCGACGCGCGCTTTTCGCCCACGGTGACCAACAAGCTGGCGGAGGAGAAGCCCTTCGCCTGGTTCGCCTCCAACATGATCTACACGGTGCCGCCGCCCTATCCGGCGTTCGGCCGGCGGGTCTATCCGGGCTTCGTCCAGCTCTACAGCTTCATGTCGATGAACGCCGAGAAGCACCAGGAGGCGCACCGCCGCTACCTGCTGCAGCTGATGGAAGGCGACGGGGATTCCGCGGAGAAGCACCTGGAGTTCTACGACGAGTACCTGTCGGTGCTGGACCTGACCGAGGAGTTCTATCTCCAGACCGTCGACGAGGTGTTCCAGCGCCACACCCTGCCCAAGGGCGAGATGCAGCACCGCGGCCGGCCGGTGCGGCCGCAGTCGATCCGCGACATCGGGCTGCTCACCGTCGAGGGCGAGAACGACGACATCTCCGGCGTCGGCCAGACCCAGGCGGCGCACGCGCTGTGCTCCAACCTGCCGGACGCCTTCAAGCAGGACTATGTGCAGCCGCACGTGGGCCACTACGGCGTCTTCAACGGCAAGCGGTTCCGCGAGGAGATCTACCCGCGGGTGCGCGCCTTCATCCGCCAGGGTGAGACGGGCTTCGGCCGGCGGGTCCTCGCCGCCTAGCTCCGAAGTGGCCCTGTTCAAGCGCAGCTTCGCCGACGGCGACCGGCTGGAGGTGGCCGGGGCTGTCGTCCGGCTGAAGGTCCACCGCCAGGCGCGGCGGGTGTCGCTGCGGGTGGACCGCGGCAAGCGCGAGATCATCGCCGTCGCGCCCTCCCTGAAGCGGTTGCCTGAGGCGGCCGCCTTCGCCCGCGAACGGGCGCATTGGATCGTCAACCGCCTGGCCGAACTGCCGCAGAGCGAAGCCATCGCCCCGGGGATGACGATCAGCCTGTTCGGAGAGCCGGTTCGGCTGGAGGCCGGATCCGGCCGGGCGCGCTGGATCGCGCCCTGCGGCGAGGCGCCGGCCCGCATCACCGCCATGGGCGAGGGCGAGGGGTTCACGAGAGCGGTGGTGCTGCAGATCCGCAGGCGGGCTCTGATCGTGATGACCGAGCGTACGCTCGTCTACGCCGAGCGCCTGGACGCGCCGGTCCCGAGGGTCGCGATCACCGACGCCCGCTCGCGCTGGGGCTCCTGCACGCCGGCGGCGAGAGCGGCCCCGGCGACCATCCGCTATTCCTGGCGCCTGGCGCTCGCGCCCTTCGCGGTCGCCGACTATGTGGCCGCCCACGAATGCGCGCACCTGCGCGAACTCAATCATGGCCCGAAGTTCTGGGCCCACGTCCACGCCCTGGTGGGCGACCACCGCCCGCATCGGGCCTGGCTGCGCGCCGAGGGCGCCCGGCTGCACGCCTTCGGGGCGGTCTGACCCCAACACTCAAGCAAATACTTGACTGTTTCCAGCTGCGGCGGATACCTAAGCCTGCGCTTGATGATCGTCGTGCGGGCCAGCGGGAGAATGACCTTATGACCAAAGCCATCCACGGATCATTCACCCTCGAGCGGGTCTACGACGCGTCGCCGGACCGCGTGTTCAAAGCCTTCACCGATCCTGAATCCAAGGCGCGCTGGTTCGTCGGGTCGGATGGATGGCAGGAGATCGCGCGCGAGCTGGATTTCCGTCCGGGCGGCCAGGAGGTGGCACATGGCAGGTTTCCCAATGGCGCCGAGACCCGGTTCGTCGCGCGCTACCATGAGATCACGCCCAACGAGCGCCTCGTCTACGCCTACGACATGCATGCCGCTGGGGTCTTCATGTCGGTCTCGCTGGCGACCGTCGAGCTGACGCCTCAGGGTGAGAAAACGGTTCTGCGGATCACCGAGCAGGGTGTCTTCATCGACGGCCAGGACGGCAATGAATCGCGCCGGCAGGGCACGGCGTATCTCCTCGAGCAGATCGCCGCCAACCTGCCCGGCTAGAGCGGGATGCGAAAAAGTGGGTACCAGTTTTTCGCGTCAATCCCGCTCTAAACTATTAGAATCGATCACGTTTATGATTTTGTATTGATTCAATCCAAAATCATCGTGGTCTAGGCCAACTCCGCCTTAGTACGGCGTCGGCTCGGGCTCCGCAGGCGCGGGCGGCGGCGCTTCGGCGACCGGCGCCTCGACCGGCGGGGCCAGGAGGTCGCCGATCGGGTCCGGTTGAGCCTCGCTCGGCGGCGCGACGCCGCCGGGGATCGGCTGGACCTTCAGGCGGGGCAGGGCGGTGGCCATGTAGTCATGCCAGATGCCGGCTGGCGCGCCGCCGCCGGTCACCTTCTTCATCGGCGTGTTGTCGTCGCGCCCGACCCAGACGGCGGTGACGAAGCCGCCCGTGTAGCCGACGAACCAGGCGTCACGGTAGTCGCTGGTGGTGCCGGTCTTGCCGGCGATGTCGTAGCCGCCGAGCTTCGCCCGCCCGCCGGTCCCGGCGGCGATCACCTGGCGCAGCATCTGGTTCATGTACTGCAGGGCCGGCGAGCCGATCACCGAGCGCCGCTCGGGCTTGTCGACGCCGTGGTCGTAGAGCACCCGGCCCGAGGCCGTGCGGATGCGCTCCACCCCATAGCCGCGGGCGAAGAAGCCGCCGTTGGAGAAGGGGGCGTAGGCCTGGGCCATCTCCATGGGGCTGACCTCGACGGCGCCCAGGGCCATGGAAGGGTCGAGCTGGATCTTCGAGGTGATGCCCAGCCGCCGCGCCGTGGAGGCGACGTTGCCGGTCCCCACCTCATTGGCGAGCCGGGCGGCCACGGTGTTGATCGACTGGGCCAGGGCCGTCTGCAGGGTGATCGCGCCCAGGTATCGGCCGGTGTAGTTCTTCGGCTCCCAATTGCCGATCGTCACCGGCTCGTCGACCACCATCACGTCGGGCGTGCGCCCCTGCTCCATGGCGGTCAGGTAGACGAAGGGTTTGAACGAGGAGCCGGCCTGGCGGCGCGCCACGGTGGCGCGGTCGAACTGGGATTGCGCATAGGAGGCGCCGCCCACGTAGGAGCGGATACGGCCCTCGCCGTCGATCGCCACCAGCGCGGCCTGCTGGACGCCTTCCTTCGCCGCGCGCGCGACGCCATTGCGCACGGCCGCCTCGGCGGCGACCTGCAGCGGCAGGTCGAGCGTGGTCTCCACCACCAGGTCCTCGGTGGGCTCGCCGACCAGGGCGCGGACCTGGTCGTCCACCCAGTCGGTGAAGTACTGGGCGCGCTGGTTGGCCAGGGTGGGGTTGACCCGGACCGGCGTGGCGAAGGCCTCCGCCCGCTGCTCCGGGGTGATGGCGCGGTCGCGCACCATCTCGTCCAGCACCACGGTGGCCCGCCGCTCCGCCCGCTCGGTGGCCGCCACCGGGCTGTAGCGCGAGGGACCCTTCATCATCCCGGCCAGCAGGGCGGCCTCGCCCAGGGTGAGCTGGGAGGCCGGCTTGGCGAAGTAGCGCTGGGAGGCGGCCTCGATGCCATAGGCCCCGGCGCCGAAGTAGACCCGGTTCAGGTAGAGCGCCAGGATCTCCTGCTTGGAGAACTTGGCCTCCAGCCAGACCGCCAGGATCAGCTCCTGGGCCTTGCGGCGATAGGTCTGCGCCGGCGTCAGGAAGAGGTTGCGGGCCAGCTGCTGGGTGATCGTCGAGCCGCCCCGCAGCGAACCGCCGCGATGGGTGGCGTTGTAGATCTGCGAGCGGACGATGCCCCAGGGGTTGAAGCCCGGGTGGTAGTAGAACCAGCGGTCCTCGATGGCGATGAACGCCTTGGGCACGTAGGGCGGCAGCTTCTCCAGGTCGACCGGCGGCGCGAACTGGCTGCCGCGCACCGCCACCAGGCCGCCCGAGCGGTCGAGGTAGGAGATCGAGGGCTGGCGCTTGACGTCGTAGAGCTTGGAGGTGTCGGGCAGGTCCACCGCGAACACGGCGAAGAAGGCGACGCTGAAGATCACCCCCCAGACGCCCAGCACCATCGTCCAGTAGAACAGGGCCTGAAGGGGCGTGCGCCGATGCCGGGAAGCGTCCGGGCGGCGACCCGCGCCCCCTGGCGGCTGCGCGTTGGCCATGTGTCGTCCTAGTGGGGCGCCCCGCCCGGGGCGACGTTTATCCGAAGGTGGTTAAGCGCGCGACAAGATTGACGAGAGGTGAACGGCCGCCGCGTGGCGCGCTTCGGGTGGGGCCGCTCTGCAATGCTGCAGAGCCAGGCTGCGGAAATGGGCCTTCGTCGCGCGCGGGCCCGACTGTATCTTAGCAGTGCTCAGTTTTAATCCGTTCCTCCCCGAACGCCTGGAGATAGCACCATGACGCGTCCGACCCTGGCCGCCCTCGCGGCCCTCTTCACCCTGGCCGCCGGCGCAGCCGCCGCCGCCGAGCCCGTCACCGTCGCCCTGCAGACCCCGCTCGCCGCCAAGACCCGCGTGATCGCCGGCGGCGCGGCCTTCCAGTGCGAGGCGGCCGTCTGTGTCGCGGCCCAGCCCGGGTCGCGCACCTTCGCGGCGGCGACGTGCCGGGATCTGGCGAAGGCGGTGGGGCCGATCACCGCCTTCCAGGTTCCGTCGAAGGCCCTGGACGCGCGCAGGCTGGACCAGTGCAACGCCGGCGCGACCAGCCCCGCGCAGCTCGCCAACCGCTGAGGCGGCGCCCGGGATTCGCACGCCTCTCGGGGCTGCCCGGATGAATTGCAGACCTTGGGGCCGGGCTCGGTTGCGGCGCCGCAGAACGCATGCTATCAGGCGCGCGGCTTTGGGCCGGGGGCCATTCAGGCCTCGCGGGCCTATGTGCTTTTTCCAAGCGCTTTCAAGCCTTTAGTCCGCAGTAGAGCTTCTTCTGCCGCGGCTTTCGAGACGCATCGGGCGGACAACCAAGTGGCGGATGATTCCAAGGCTTCGAATGTGGGCGAGCGCTACGCGCAAGCCCTCTTCGATCTGGCGAGTGACGAGAAGTCGACGGCGGCCGTCGAGGCCGACCTGAAGTCCCTGAAGGCGGCTATGGCGGAGAGCCGCGACCTGCAGATCCTGCTGGGCTCGCCGGCGTTCGCGGCGGACGCCAAGGGCGCGGGCCTGTCGGCGATCGCGGCCCAGGCCAGGTTCCACCCGACCACCGTCAAGTTCCTGGGCCTGCTGGCCGCCAACGGGCGGGCGAGCGCGCTCTCCGCGGTGATCAAGGCCTTCGAGGCGCTGTCGGCCGCCGCCCGCGGGGTGGTGTCGGCCCAGGTGGTCACCGCCACGCCGCTCACCGACGCCCAGGGCCGCGGCGTCGCCGCCGCCCTGCGCCAGGCGCTCGGCAAGGATCCCGAAATCGAAACCCGCGTCGACCCCTCGATCCTAGGCGGGATCAAGGTCCAGGTCGGCTCGCGCCTGTTCGACGCTTCGCTCCGCTCGAAGCTCGACTCCCTCAAGTTCGCCCTCAAGAGAGCGTAAGATCCATGGACATCCGCGCCGCCGAAATCTCGGCCATCCTCAAGTCGCAGATCGCCAACTTCGGACAGGAAGCCGACGTCTCGGACGTAGGCTCGGTGCTGTCGGTGGGCGACGGCATCGCCCGCGTATTCGGGCTCGACAACGTCCAGTCGGGCGAGATGGTCGAGTTCCCGAAGGCCGGCGTGAAAGGGATGGCGCTCAACCTCGAGCGTGACAACGTCGGCGTCGTGATCTTCGGCCAGGACCAGGCCATCAAGGAAGGCGACGAAGTCCGCCGCCTGTCGGAAATCGTCGACGTTCCGGTCGGGCGCGGCCTGCTGGGCCGGGTGGTGAACCCGCTGGGCGAGCCGATCGACGGCAAGGGCCCGCTGAAGGATGTCGCCGAGCGCCGCCGGGTGGACGTCAAGGCCCCGGGCATCATTCCGCGCAAGTCGGTGCACGAGCCGGTGCAGACCGGCCTGAAGGCCATCGACACCCTGATCCCGATCGGCCGCGGCCAGCGCGAGCTGATCATCGGCGACCGCCAGACCGGCAAGACCGCCGTGGCGATCGACACCATCCTCAACCAGAAGAGCGTCAACGCCTCGGGCGACGAGAGCCAGAAGCTCTACTGCATCTATGTCGCCATCGGCCAGAAGCGCTCGACCGTGGCCCAGATCGTCAAGACGCTCGAGGAGCGCGGCGCCCTGGACTACACCATCGTCGTGGCCGCCACCGCCTCGGAGCCGGCGCCGCTGCAGTTCCTGGCGCCCTTCGCCGGCTGCGCCATGGGCGAATATTTCCGCGACAACGGCATGCACGCCGTCATCATCTATGACGACCTTTCCAAGCAGGCCGTCGCCTACCGCCAGATGTCGCTGCTGCTGCGCCGCCCGCCGGGCCGCGAAGCCTATCCGGGCGACGTCTTCTACCTGCACTCCCGCCTGCTGGAGCGCGCGGCGAAGCTCAATGAGGAGAACGGCTCCGGCTCGCTGACCGCCCTGCCGCTCATCGAGACCCAGGCCAACGACGTGTCGGCCTACATCCCCACCAACGTGATCTCGATCACCGACGGCCAGATCTTCCTGGAGACGGACCTGTTCTTCCAGGGCATCCGGCCGGCCGTGAACGTCGGCATCAGCGTCAGCCGCGTGGGCTCCTCGGCCCAGATCAAGGCGATGAAGCAGGTGGCCGGACCGATCAAGGGCGAGCTCGCCCAGTATCGGGAGATGGCCGCCTTCGCCAAGTTCGGCTCCGACCTCGACGCCGCCACCCAGAAGATGCTGGCCCGCGGCGAGCGCCTCACCGAGCTCCTGAAGCAGCCGCAATATGCGCCGCTGGCGGTGGAGGAGCAGGTCTGCTCGATCTACGCCGGCACCCGCGGCTACCTGGACGGCATCCCCACCGCTGACGTGGGCCGCTTCGAGCAGGAATTCCTGGCGCTGCTGCACAACAAGCATCAGGACCTGCTGGACGCCATCCGCACCAAGCGCGAGCTCTCCTCGGATCTCGAGGATCAGCTCAAGGGCGCGGTCTCCAAGTTCGCCGAAACCTTCGCCTAAGGGACGCGCGCGGCTTGCCGACCCCCAGCACCCTGGAGCGCCGCGGCTACCCGCCGCTGACCCTGCCGACGTCCGCGGTGACGCCGGGGGTGCTGCGGGGCCGCGCGCCGTACGACGGCTACCAGCGCGGGGCCGGCCTGGAGTACGGCGGGCTTCGCGAGGCCGTCGAGAAGCATCCGCTCTACCAGGAGGCGCTCAGGGCCGCGAGCGGGCGCTCGGTGATGGGCGCCGACCGCCTGAAGAACCTGTTCCTCGTCGTGGCGCTGTTCTTCGACCCGCTGGCCAGCCGCAACATCATCGAGTTCGGCTGCTACAAGGGCGGCAGCGTGCTGTTCTTCGCCACCCTGCTCAAGCGCCTCTACCCGGAGGCCGTGGTCTATGGCCTCGACACCTTCGCCGGCATGCCGGACAGCGACCGGGGCGTCGATCTGCATGGCAAGGGCGAGTTCGCCGACACCGACCTCGACGGCATCCGCAAGGCGGCCAAGTCGCTGAAGCTCGACAACGTCTTCCTGGTGAAGGGCCTGGTGCAGGACACCTTCCCGGCCGGCGTGCCGGCGGACCTGTCGTTCGGCCTCGCCCACATCGACCTCGACCTCTACGAGCCGATCAAGCACGTGCAGAACGCGGTCTGGAACCGCATGGCTCCCGGCGGCTATGTGGTCTACGACGACGCCACCGCCTCCACCTGCATCGGCGCCACCCAGGCGGTCGAGGAGCTGATCGCCGAGCGGCGCGCCCACTCCGAGCAGGTGTTTCCCCACTTCGTCTTCCGTGCCGGCCTCGAGGCCGCGCAAGCTCAGAGTTCGCTTCATGGCTAGCCTCAAGGACATGCGCAACCAGATCGGAAGCGTGAAGGCCACGCAGAAGATCACCAAGGCGATGCAGATGGTGGCGGCCGCGAAGCTGCGCCGTTCGCAGGACGCCGCCCAGAGCGCCCGTCCCTACGCCGCGCGCATGGCGGCGGTGATCGCCAACCTGGCCGGCGGCGTCTCCGGCGACGGCGCGCCGCGGTTGCTGGTGGGCACCGGCTCGGACACGCGGCATCTGGTCGTCGTGGCGACCGCCGACCGTGGCCTCTCGGGCGGCTTCAACTCCAGCATCGTGCGCGCCGCGCGCGAGCGGATCGGCTCGCTGCTCGCCGAGGGCAAGGACGTGCGGGTCATCACCATCGGCAAGAAGGCCCGCGACCAGCTCCGCCGCCTGTACGGCGACCGCTTCGTGGGCCACTTCGACGCCGGCGGCAGCCCGTCCCTCGCCGTGGCGGAGGCGGCGAGCCAGCTCGTCCAGGACCGTTTCCAGGCGGGCGAGACCGATGTGGTCACCCTGTTCTTCAGCCATTTCAAGTCGGTGGTCACCCAGACCCCGACCGCCCAGCAGCTGATCCCGGCGGTGGTGGCCGGCGGCGCGGCCCCGGTCGTCGACCTGAAGGGCGCGAGCTACGAATACGAGCCGGACGAGGAGGGCATCCTCAACGCCCTCTTGCCGCGCAACATCACCACCCAGCTGTTCTCCGCCATGCTGGAGAACCAGGCCGGGTTCTTCGCGGCGCAGATGACCGCCATGGACAACGCCACCCGCAACGCCGGCGACATGATCGCGGCGCTGACGCTGAAATATAACCGCACACGCCAGGCGCAGATCACCAAGGAGCTGATCGAGATCATCTCCGGCGCCGAAGCGCTCTAGACCCAAGAGAGTGGATCAAATGTCTATCACCGAGACGCCGCCCGCCAAGAAGCCCGCCACCCGGAAGACGCCGGCCAAGGCCGCGGCCGCCGCCACGCCGGGCGCCGTGGGCGCTGTCGCCGAAGGGCGCATCGTCCAGGTCATCGGCGCTGTCGTCGACGTGGAGTTCTCCGGCAGCCTGCCGGCGATCATGAACGCCCTGGAGACCACCAACACCGACCAGCGGACGGGCCAGCCCTTCCGCCTGGTGCTGGAGGTGGCCCAGCACCTGGGCGAGAACACCGTGCGCACCATCGCCATGGACACCTCCGAGGGCCTGACGCGCGGCCAGCCGGTGACCGACACCGGCGGCCCCATCACCGTGCCGGTGGGCCCGGCCACGCTCGGCCGGATCATGAACGTGATCGGCGATCCCATCGACGAGGCCGGTCCGATCGCCTGGACCTACTCCAGCCCGATCCACCGCGAGGCGCCCTCCTTCGCCGAGCAGGCCACCTCGGCCGAGGTGCTGGTCACCGGCATCAAGGTGGTGGACCTGCTCTGCCCCTACACCAAGGGCGGCAAGATCGGCCTGTTCGGCGGCGCCGGCGTCGGCAAGACCGTGACCATGCAGGAGCTGATCAACAACATCGCCAAGGCCTACGGCGGCTACTCCGTGCTGGCGGGCGTGGGCGAGCGGACCCGTGAGGGCAACGACCTCTACCACGAGATGATCGAGTCCGGCGTGAACCAGGCCGGCGGCGGCGGCGAGAGCCGCTGCACCCTGGTCTACGGCCAGATGAACGAGCCCCCCGGCGCCCGGGCGCGCGTGGCCCTCACCGGCCTGGCCCAGGCGGAGTACTTCCGCGACCAGGAAGGCAAGGACGTGCTGCTGTTCATCGACAACATCTTCCGCTTCACCCAGGCCGGCTCGGAAGTGTCGGCGCTGCTGGGCCGGATCCCGTCGGCAGTGGGCTATCAGCCGACGCTGGCCACCGAGATGGGCAACCTGCAGGAGCGGATCACCTCCACTTCCAAGGGCTCGATCACCTCGGTGCAGGCGATCTACGTGCCTGCCGACGACCTCACCGACCCGGCCCCGGCCACCTCCTTCGCCCACCTGGACGCCACCACCGTGCTGTCGCGCGACATCGCCGCCCAGGCCATCTTCCCGGCGGTGGACCCGCTGGATAGCACCTCGCGGATCATGGACCCGCTTGTGATCGGCGAAGAGCACTACAACGTCGCCCGCCGGGTGCAGGAGATCCTGCAGCAGTACAAGGCGCTGAAGGACATCATCGCCATCCTGGGCATGGACGAGCTGTCGGAGGACGACAAGCTGATCGTGGCCCGCGCCCGCAAGATCAGCCGCTTCCTGTCGCAGCCGTTCCACGTGGCCGAGCAGTTCACCAACATGCCGGGTATCTTCGTGCCGTTGGAGGACACCATCCGCTCGTTCAAGGCGGTGTGCGACGGCGAGTACGACCACCTGCCGGAGCAGGCCTTCTACAACGTCGGCACCATCGACGACGCGGTCCGCAAGGCCGAGCAGATGGCGGAAGACGCCTAGTGTGCTGGATCTGAAGCTCGCCTGGAATTTGGGCCACCCGCGGGAGCGAGCTTCAGATCCAAAAAGCGCACTAGAAACACTGACTTGCTGGTGTCCTTGTCGATTCCGAAGTTCGTCGGAGTCCGCCACAAGCGCTAGCGAACTTCGGAATCGGGACACTAGATGGCCGACAAGCTGCACTTCTCCCTGGTCTCGCCGGAGCGCGAACTGTTCTCCGGCGAGGTCGATCAGGTCGACGCGCCGGGCTCGGAGGGCGACTTCGGCGTCCTGGCCGGTCACGCGCCGTTCATGACCGCTCTGAAAGAAGGGCGGGTGACGGTTCACGACGACGGCCGTCTGACGGTGTTCGAGGTGCGGGGCGGGTTCGCGGACGTGACCCCCGAGGGATTGACCATCCTGGCCGAGCACGCCGCCCCGGCCGGCGCCTAGTGTCCCGATTCCGAAGTTCGCAAGCGCATGTGGCGGGCTCAGACGAACTTCGGAATCGATAAGGACACTAGTATGTCTATGTTTCTAGTGTGCTTTTTGGATCTGAAGTTCGCGCCGCGCCCAACCCGATGTACGGGCGAACTTCAGATCCAGCACACTAGACCCCATCGGGAAACCGGTGGATTCGACTTCTTGAGGGACTTGCCCTGGCTGCCGACGTCGAGTCAGATGCGGCGGCTTTGAGTAGGGGGAATCTAATGCGCATCGCTCTCGCCAGCCTGATTGCGGCCGCCGGCTTCGCCGTCGCGGCCCAGGCCCAGGAAACCCTGCCGGCCCCGCCGGCCGACGTCGCGCCGGCCGCCCAGCCCGCCGCGCCCGCGGTTCCGGCTTCGCCGACTCCCGATGCGGCTCCAGCTGAGCCGACTCCGGCCACCCCGACTCCGGCCACCCCGACTCCGGCCACCCCGACTCCGGCCACGCCGACTCCGGCCACCCCGGCTCCGGCCGCTCCGACTCCCGCAGCGCCGGACGCGGCTCCGACTACGCCTGCGCCCGCAGCTCCCGCTGCCGAGGCCGCGCCCCCTCCGCCCAGCCTGCCCACCACCGGCGACGGCGCGGCGATCCTCTCGGTGCTCGAACAGATCTGCGTCCCGGCCGTGCGCGGCCAGCCGCTGGACCAGCTCGCCAGGAGTGCCGGCTTCAAGAACAACCGGCGCGACGGCACCTGGAGCAAGCCCCTGGGCGCCGACAAGGCCTACACGATCACCCTCCTGTCGCAGGGCGCGAACAAGGACGTCTGCCAGGCCGAGGTGCGGTTCGCCCTGGGCCAGGAAGCGCCCATCGTCACCGCGCTCAACGTCTGGTCCTTCCTGCACCAGCCGGAGCTGGTCCTGCAGGCCAACTATGTGGCCGTCGATCCGGACGGGGTGAAGCGCGTGCGCAAGTCCTGGGAGAACCTGGAGACCCACAGCTCCATCGCGGTGAACTTCACCACGGAGCGCAAGGCCGACGGCTCGCCGCTGAACAACCGCTACGACAGCGGCAAGCTGTACTATCAGGAACGCAAGTTCTGATGGAGCGACAGGGCGCCTGGAGCAAGGCAGTCGAAGGTTGAATCACTCTCCACTCCGCTCATCCCGGCGAAGGCCGGGACCCAGGTGAAACCCGCCGAGCGCTCAGGCTGAATCTGGATCCCGGCCTGAGTTTATCCTCGGGCCGGCGAAGCCGGACCCGGGGGCCGGGACGAGCGGGATTTGGATCAGCTTGGAGCGACCCTTCTCTGGGCCGGCCGCCCGCTTCGACAGGCCTCAGTCTCTCGCGTCCGCCGGCAGCCAGTCGAGGATCGTCTGCGCGAGCCGCTCGACGCCGGATTCCGCCAGCATCCAGTGCCCCGCTCCGGGAACGATCTCGAACGCCGCGCCGATCCGGTTCGCAGTCTGCCGCACGCTGGCCGGCGCGTGGATGCGGTCGCGATCACCCACCAGCGCCAGCGACGGGACCTTGAGCGGCCCAGGTCCGACGCTGGTGGTCATGAAGGGGTCGAACCACCAGTTCAGCGTCTGGGCGATCGCCCGGCCGCTCTCGTGGCGCAGGCGCGCCAGGACGGCGTCACGGGCCTCGGGCCGCGCCTGGTTCAGGCCATAGCTCAGCATCGCGTTGCGGTCCGGAGGGATGGCGCCGCTCCAGAACGGCCCCATCATCTGCACCCCGAAGGCGGCGATGACCTCGTCGAGGCTGGCGACCACCACGCCCCAGGGCGCCGACGGCGCCAGCAGCGCCACGGCGCGCACCGGCGTCCGGCTGGCCACGATCTGGGCCACCAACCCGCCCATGGAATGTCCGATCAGGACCGGCGGCTGCGGCAGGCGCGCGCAATAGGCGGCGATGTCGCTGGCGTAGGCCGCCATGGAAAGGTTGGCGACCGCGTCGGGCGGATCGTCCGGCGCGTGGCCGCGCAGGTCGGGCCGATGGACGTCATAGCCGGCGCGCTGGAACGGCTTCTCGAACGCCTCGAACACCCAGCCGCCGCAGAAGGCGCCATGCACCATGACGATCGGCGCCATCAGTCCTCGTTCCCGAATAGAGTCCCCGTCCCGGCGCCCCGCCGGAAACAGCACAGCCGCCCGTCCTGCGAGCGGCGAAGTTTGCGCACAGGGGCGCTCGCGGCGGCTGCGGATTCGCCCCCGAGGCGAGGGCCGTCAGGCCGCGCTGATGTTCCGGCCGGGCCGGGCCGCAAACGCCGAGAAGGCCTCGACCACCGCTTCGTAGGCCTGTTGCTTGAAGGGAACCACGAGGCTGGGCGCCTCCTCAAGGTATCCCCAGCGCCAGGCGTCGAATTCCTGCGGCGTGTGTGAGACCAGGTCGAACTCGCTCTCCTCGCCGTCGAAGCGCAGGGCGAACCAGACCTGCCGCTGACCCCTCCAGCCCCGCGCCTGCTTGGAGCCGCCGTGGTCGGCGGGGAAGTCATAGGTGATCCAGCCGTCGGTGCGGCCGAGCGGCGTGGTCGTCCGCGCGCCGGTCTCCTCGAACAGCTCCCGCTGCGCGGCGGCCTGCGGGTCCTCGCCGGCGTCGATGCCCCCTTGCGGAAACTGCCAGTTGCGCGGGCCGGGCGTGACGACCCGGCGGCCGAGCCAGACGCGGCCGTCGGGATGGAACAGGACGACGCCCACATTGGGCCGGTAGAGTTCGAGTTCGTTCATCGTTTGACCGCAAGCGCGGAGGCGGGCGCCAACTGGAAACCCCGACTTTCCACTGCTTCGGTCCAACGCGCTACTTGCGTCAAGGTTACAGGATAGGCGAATCCGGAGCCGAGCGCCTGGCCGCGCTGCGAAGCGCTGACCTCGAGCGCGGCGAGCTGCTGGTCGATGGCGGTCTCGGAGAGCTGGTCGTCGACAATGCGGTCGGCCGAGGCGCGCGGCAGGCCGCCGCCCTTGCGGGCCGCCTGGCCGTCGTCGATGAAGGCCAGGCCCCGGCCGCGCAGCGCCCCCGTGAAGGCGGCGACCGCCGGATCGGAGGTCAGGAACCGCGAACCCAGGTAGTTGGTCAGGCCGAAATAGCCGGTGGCGCGCGACAACACCCATTCCAGCTTCTTGGCCTGGTCAGACGCCGAGGCCGTCGTCAGCAGGGTGTAGGGGCCGGGGTCGTTCTCGGGATAGTCCGCCGGCTCCATGGGGGTTTCGAGCAGCACCTCGTGCCCGCGGGCCCGGGCCAGGTCGATCCAGCCCTGCAGGCCCTCGGCGTAGGGCACGAAGGACAGGGTGATCTGCGGCGGCAGCTCGTCTATCGCCTGGCGGGTGGCCTTGGCGTTCAATCCCAGGCCGCCGATCACCAGGGCGATCCGCGGCCGGCCGTTGGGGGCGAAGGGCCGGGCGTAGGCTTCGAAGGGGGTGCGGCCATCGGCGCCGATGATGGGGAGCGGGCCGCCCGGACCAGGCGTGTAGAGGCCCGCGATCGGAGCCTGCGGCAGGCCGTCCGAGCCCTGTTCGGCATGGTCGCCCGGCAGGGTGATCACCGCCTGGCCGGCGGTTGAGCCCAGGGGATCGAGGGGGGTGGCGGAGAGCTGGAAGACGCCTTCGCTCACCTGCGGCCCGCCGGCGTTCTCAGGCGCCAACGCCTCGCGCCAGCCGGGCGGGGCGGCCGGTCCGCTCGCCATCGCCAGGGAGATCCGCACCCGCGGCTCGCCGGCGCGCGGATCGCCGGTGAGGCCGATCAGGGCCACGATCGTGGTCAGCAGCAGAAGGCCCGCGCCGCCGGCGCTGACGTAGGGGTTGGCCAGCGCCGCACGCGCGGCGTCGGCCGGGCGGAGCGCGGGCGCCGGTGTGGCCGGCAGCGGATTGAGACTCTTCTTCGAGAACATGACCGGGAGACGTGCAACTTCCCCCGGACCGTGCCCGATCATGGTTAACGAACGGCTTAAGGCCCCGCTACGAGGCCCGGGCGGCTACTTAGCCGCAGGCACTGGCAGGACGGGCTTCACCTCGGCCACCTTCGCGCGCGAGACGACCTCGGCCATCTTCGCCGTGGGCTTGGGCAGTTTCGGGGTCGCGGCGACCGACCCGAACTTCAGGACGTCCTCGGCGCGGGAAAGCTGGAAGTCTTTCTTGGCGTCAAAGGACTCCGGCGGCGATTCGGCCGGCTCGTGCGCGCCGCGGCGGACCTTGCCCTCCTCGGCGTTCAGGGCGTTGCGGAACGAGGCCTCGCTGAACTGGAAGGCGCGGTTGGCGATGGACTGGGCCTCGTCGCGGGTGGAGGCGACCTCCAGGTCCGGATCGATGCCGGTCTTCTGGATCGAGCGGCCGGAGGGCGTGTAGTACTTCGCCGTGGTCAGCTTCAGGGCGCCGTCGAGGCCGCCGCGCAGCGGAATCACGGTCTGCACCGAGCCCTTGCCGAAGCTGGTCACGCCGACCAGTTCGGCGCGCTTGCGGTCCTGCAGGGCGCCGGCGACGATCTCGGCGGCCGAGGCCGAGCCGGAGTTGATCAGCACCACCATGGGCAGGCCGTTGGTGATCTCGCCGGGCCGGGCGTTGTAACGCTCCACGTCGCGGGGGTCGCGGCCGCGCTGGGAGACGATCTCGCCGCCGTCCAGGAACAGGTCGGCCACGCCCACGGCCTGGTCGAGCAGGCCGCCAGGGTTGTTGCGCAGGTCGAGGATCAGGCCCTTCATCTTCGGGTTCTTGGCCTTCAGGTCGTTGAAGGCGGCCTCGGTCTCGTCGGTGGTCTTCTCGTTGAACGCCGAGACGCGCAGGTAGCCGTACTCGCCTTCCATCTTGGCGGTGGCGGACTTGGGCTTGATCACCTCGCGGATCAGCTTGACGTCGAAGGGGTCGGATTTCTCGCGGGCGATGGTCAGGGTGACGGCCTCGCCGGCCTTGCCGCGCATCTGCTTGACGGCGTCGGTCACCGACAGGCCCAGCACACTCTCGCCGTTCACCGCGGTGATGTAGTCGCCGGCCTTGATGCCGGCCAGCGCCGCGGGCGTGCCGTCCATCGGCGAGATGACCTTGACGACGCCTTCCTCGCTGGTGACCTCGATCCCGAGCCCGCCGTACTCGCCGCGCGTCTGGTCGCGCATGTCGTCGAAGCTCTCGGGGTTCAGGTAGCCCGAGTGCGGGTCGAGCGAGGTGAGCATGCCGTCGATGGCCGCCTCGATCAGCTTGGTGTCGTCGACGTCGGTGACGTACTGGCGCTCGACGGTGTCGAGCACGTCGCCGAACAGGCCCAGCATGCGATAGGTCTTGGCGCGGGGCTGCGCCGAGGCCACAGCCTGCTGGCTGACGTAGGCCATGGCGCCGGCGCCCAGGACGAAGGCGGAGACGCCGATCAAAAGGTACTTTTTCATTCGCCTACGTCAGGCTCCCTTGCGGCATGGCCGCCTTAAAAATTCGGGCCCCTAGATCATGGTTGGTCCAATTTGGATCAACCATGATCCCAACTCTCCAAAATCAGAGCGTGACGGGCGCCGAAACCGCAAACACTTTCGGCTGTCACGCTCTGTCACCCTAGCCCGTCTTCGTTCGCATCCAGCGCATCGGGTCCACCGGCACGCCCTGCTCCCGCACCTCGAAATAGAGTTCCGAGGCCGATTGTCGCTCATCGGGCATCCAACCGACAGGCGCGCCCGCCGCGACGGATTGTCCGATCTCCACGGACGCACGATCAAGGCCAGCCAGCACCAAATGGTATCCGCCAGCCATCCTTAAGATCAAGATGACGCCCCAACCCTTCACCGGGCCCACATATTGCACAAGTCCTTCGGCGGGGCTCTGCACCGGAGCGCCCAGGGCGGTGAGGATGGTCAGGCCGTTGGCGCGGCCGCCGCCGGTGAGCGGCGCCCCGAACTTGTGGATCACCCGGCCGGACCCGGGGGGCAGCAGGATCTGCAGCGGGGTCCCCGAGGCCGGCAGCCGGGCTACATCCGGGTCGGTGGTGGAGCGCTCCGAGGACTCCGCGGCGGTCATGCCGCGCAAACCCTCGGCCTGGGCGCTCTCGGCCGTGAACAGGGCCTCGCTCTCCACGGCGGCGAGCCGGCGCTGGCGGGCGATCTCGGCGGCCTCGATGGCGTAGCGCTGGGCTCTGGCCTGCAGTTGCGGCGTCATGGCCTTGACCAGGATCGCCGCCCGCACCGCGTCGCGGGCGTCGTCGGGCCTGACCAGCAGGGCCGGCGGCGGGTCGCGCCGCAGGCGCTCCAGCACCGACAGCAGCCGCGAGAGCTGGTTCAGATTGCGGCCCTGCTGGGCCGCCAGCGCGCTTTCCTCAAGGTTGAGCCGCTCCAACCGCGCCCGCTCGCTCATGGCGGCCAGCGCCACGGCGCCCGCGGTGAGCGCGACCGCCACCCCGAGGGCCAGGCGCGACGCCGGGGCGCGGATGACGTCAGTCGCGGTGATAGGGGCCTCCTGCCAGGATCGTCCCGGCCCGATAGATCTGTTCGGCCAGCATGGCCCGCGCCAGGGCGTGGGGCCACGTCTGCGGGCCGAACGCGAGGGTGGAGTCTGCCGCCGCCAACAGGTCGGAATCGAGGCCGTCGGCGCCACCGATCAGAAACACGGCGTGGCGGACCCCGTCGTCGCGAAGCCGGCCCAGTTCCTGGGCCAGGGCGCGGGAGCTGCGGGCGGTCCCGTGCTCGTCGCAGGCGATGACCCGGGCGTCCTGCAGGTGCGGGCGCAGCGCCTGCGCCTCGGCCGCCTTGCCGGGCTTTCGGCTCTCCACCTCCACCACGTCCACCGGGCCCAGTCCGAGCGCCCGTCCGACCGCGGTGGCGCGCTCGGCGTAGGTCTTGACCAGTTCGGTCTCCGGCGAGCGGGCCAGGCGCCCGACCGCCAGGATCGTGATCCTCAAAGGGCGGCGGTCCGGTGCGCCGAATCCACCGACCAGATCTTCTCGATGTTGTAGAACGCCCGCACTTCCGGGCGGAACAGGTGGACGATCACGTCGCCGGTGTCGATCAGCACCCAGTCGCAGTGCGGCATCCCCTCGACCCGGGCCTTGCCGTAGCCTTCGTCCTTCAGGGCGCGCAGCAGATGGTCCGCCATGGCGCCCACATGCCTGTGCGAGCGGCCGGACGCCACCACCAGACCATCGGCCATGGCGGTCTTGCCCTTCAAGTCGACGAAAACGACGTCCTGGGCCTTGTCCTCGTCGAGGCGGGCCAGGATCAAGTCCTCCAGGGCGCTGATGCGGTCCTGGACGGGTTCGGAGGGGGGCCGAAGGCCAGCGTCCTCCTGCGCGCGGGGCGCGGCTTCATGGTTCAGCGGGTAGCTCCTTATGGTCCTCGCTCCGTTCACCCTAACACAGCTGGCGGCGATGGTCAGCCGCCCTCACGAAGTCGTCAGGGCGTCGTCCGCCGCATGCGCTCGCGCAGGGCCGTAGAGGACTGAAAATTCAAGGGTCCCCGGAGGAACACCCATCTGGGGGGCCGGGTCTCCGGCAGCAAGAGGGCCCGGCGGCTGGGCAGGCGCGCCCGGGCGAACCGGCGCGCCGCCGGCGAGAAGCGGCTCTTCAGGGAGATCCACGGGCGCGAGACCACGGCCACGGGCACCTCGCGCATGATCTGGGTCCAGCCGCGCCAGCGGTGGAAGTCCGCCAGGCTGTCGGCGCCCATCAGCCAGACGAAGCGCACGCCGGGGAACCGCATCTTGAGCAGCCGCAGCGTGTCGATGGTGTAGCGGGTGGCGATCTTGGTCTCGGCGTCGGAGACGATCATCGCCCGCCCGCGCGCCAGGCGGCGCGCGCCGGCCAGGCGTACGTCCAGGCTCGCCGTCTCGCGGCTGGTCTTCAGCGGGTTCTGCGGCGAGACCAGCCAGATCACCCGGTCGAGGCCCAGGCGCTTGCGGGCCGTCTCGGCCACATGGGCGTGGCCTTCGTGCGCCGGATTGAACGAGCCGCCGTAAAGCCCCACCCGCATCCCCGGCTTGAGCGTGAAGCCCAGGCGCAGCGTCGCCGGCCGCCCGGCCCTCGGAAGGCGCCGGGCCTTGCCTGCCGACCACACGGGTCAGGGTCTCTCGGGGCGCGGCGGCGTCGGGGCGCCTGCGCGGTCGAGGTGGGGGTCCTGCTGGCGCACGCGGGCTCGCACGGTGAAGACGCCGTCCCCGGCCAGCACTCCGCCGCGGGCGAACAGTCGCCCGTGCTGCCAGTTGGAGAGGCCGAGCTCCGGCCGGCTCAGCGCGTACTGGCCGTCCACCCAGCGGGTGAAGCCGTCGCCCACGAAGGGCGCGTCGACGGTGTCGTAGAACCGCTGCTGCGCGGCGGCGTCGGCGGAGATCAGGCTGGCGGCGAAGCGCGGGCTCAGGCGATTGAACAGCGCCACGGCGGCCTCGACGCTGTCGACGACGGCGAGGGTGACCTCGGGCGTCTCCTCCCACTCCCACTCGCGGCCCAGGTCGGCCTCGGAAAGGGTCTCGACCAGCGGCTCTTCCCGGGGGCCGTCCGCCCGCTGGACGGTGACCCGGCGGCCCTTCCAGGCGTCGGGGAGCCAGGCCTCGGCGCCCAGGGCGGTGTGCAGCTTGATCCCCTTGCGGCGCTCGCCGGCGCGCGCGAAGGCCTCCAGCACCACCGGAACCAGGGCGTCGGCCGCCTCGCGCACCACGCAAGCGACGTTGAGGGTGTTGCAGACCTTGCGGTCCAGCGAGTGGTAGACGGTCGCGAACAGCCGCTCGCGGTCGGCGTCGGCGGCGGCCACCAGCCAGGCGCCGCCGGTTCCGTGCAGGCTGACGGGCACGCCGGCCTGGCGGGCGATGGCGCCCAGCTGGGCGACCGCCGGGCCGGAGCCGCGCGCCACGGCCAGCGCCAGCCGCGGGTCGGAGAACATCGCCCAGCCGGCGGCGTGCTCGGCCGATTCCAGCAGCACCGCCGCGCCCGGCGGCACGCCGGCGGCGGCCAGCGCCGGGTCCAGCGCCGCGCGGACGATGGCCTGGGCCGTCCCCAGGGCGTCGGAGCCGATCCGGAACACCACCGTGTTGCCGGTGCGCAGCACGCCGGCGGCGTCGGCGAACACGTTCGGCCGGCCCTCGAACACGAAGCCCACGACGCCTAGGGGCGCGGCCGCCTGCTCGACGCTCCAGCCCGCGTGGTCGACGCGCTCCAGCACCCGGCTGCGGCCGGTCGGCGCGTCCCGCCAGGCGCGCAGGCCGGCGATCATGTCGGCGCGCATGGCCATGGTGGCGGTCAGGCGGGTGGTGGAGCGGCCGCGCCCCTTGGCCCTGGCCACGTCCTCGGCGTTGGCCGCGGCGATCTCGCCCCAGCGGGCGTCGTCGGCGAGGGCGTCGGCGAACAGGCCGAAGAACCGGCTGATGGCTTCGTCGGAGACCGAACCCAGGGCGTGGAATGCCGCCCGGGCGCGGCCGACGGCGTCGGCGGCCAGCGCCTGCACGGCGCCGGGGACACGAAGGAGGTCGCCGGTCTCCTGCACGACCAACAGGCGGTCGCCGGGCTGGAAGCGCGCCGCCAGGTCGGCCGACACATGGCTCACCCGGTCGCCGCCCCAGATCACCGGCATGCCGGGCATGAGCTTTTCCAGCCGTCCCGACCAGGACGTCCCGTCCGCTCTGCGCTTGCCGCCGCCGTCGTCCATGGAGGTGCTGGTCGCTCCGTTTACGGCCTACCTAAGCGCCTTTCCGCGAGGCGGCAAATTCGGCGGCCGCACCTGCCCGAGCGGGCGCAACGAAAAATCGCAATTCGACCCCATGCACAGTCGAATCCCGCGCCCGAAGCCGGCGTACGGGCCGAAGCGTTCGTCAGGACGCGGGCGGCCGGGGCGGGAAATTATGCGAGAAGCACCGGTCCTCGGTCCGCTTGGCGATGCGCCAGCCGTCGGCGGTGCGAACGTACTCGTCCACGTACCAGAGCCCGTGAAACCCGACCCAGGGCCGGCCGGCCGCGTCCTGCAGCGGCTGCACCATCGGGTTGAGGCACATGATGCGACCCGTCGCGCGGTCGCCGTCGATGCTGATCTCCTTGTTGGCGACCAGGTGCTGGTGGCCGCGGGAGCGGGCCAGCCCCTCGCCCAGCCATTTGCGGATCTCGGGATAGTTCCCCTTGATCGCGCCCCACTCCGCAAACGCCGTGTAGTCGATGGCGGCGTCGGGCGTGAACACGCTGTCGAGCAGGTCCATGTCGACGCGGTCGATCGCCGCCGCATAGCGGTCGAGCATCATGGCGAGCTCGATCCGGTCCGAAATTTCCTGAAGGCTCAGCATGGTGGTTCTCCCCAAAAATCGCGCCCCAGCGTCTGCTTGGCGCCTCCCACAATACGCGTCGTTAACCGGTCAAGCCGCGTGACGACGAAGGCAGGGTACAGGGTTTGCGGTGAGGCTCCGCCGTTTCGAGTAGGCTCTCGAAGGCTGCGTTGCGCCACGGCGCGGCGGCGCACCGAGGAGGATGATCCATGGCCACCGTCTATGACCTTTCCGCCCGGGACATAACCGGGAAGGACGTCCCGCTCGCCGACTATCGAAACAAGGTGCTGCTGATCGTCAATACCGCCAGCAAGTGCGGCTTCACCCCGCAATACGAGGGGCTGGAGACGCTGCACCACGACCTGTCCCCGCGCGGCCTGGCGGTGCTCGGCTTTCCCTGCAACCAGTTCGGCCAGCAGGAGCCCGGCGACGCCGCCGAGATCGCCAGCTTCTGCAAGCTCAGCTACGACGTCAGCTTTCCGCTGTTCGCCAAGGTCGACGTCAATGGTCCGGCCGCCCATCCCCTCTTCAACTGGCTGACCGAGGCGGCGAGGGGCGTCCTCGGCAGCCGCGCGATCAAATGGAACTTCACCAAGTTCCTCGTCGACCGCGAGGGCCGGGTTGTCGAGCGCTTCGCCCCGACGACGACGCCGCAGGCCATCCGGCCGCGCATCGAAGCCCTGCTGTGAGCAGGTCCGGCGAGATGGCCGGGTGTTCAGTCCCGACGCGGTATGGTCGGGCGATAGCCTGACGCGATGCGGCGCGCCGCACCAGGTTCACTTCTGGGCGAGGGTTTCTCGCGCGCGCTGCCGGATGAAGTGGCGAAGCCCATCCAGCTCGTCCGCGGTGAGGTTCTCGTAGGCCGGCATCCCGCGGGGCAGCAGGGCGCCGTCGTGGACCACCGACTTGAAGGCCTCTGCGTCGAGGGGGATCGGGGATTTGCGCAGGTCGGGCGCCGCGCCGCCGGCGATCATGCCGCCGCCGTGACAGATCACGCAGCTGGTGCCGAAGACGCCCGCGCCGACGGCCGCCTTGGCCGGATCGAGCGTGAACGCCGGATCGTCGACGACCGGTTCGTCCACGTGCTCGGCCGGCGGCAGCTTGGCCTGGCCGCCGATGGCGAAGGTCAGCACCCGGCGCTTCTGCTGGCGATAGTCCCAGTTGGGCGTGTTGGCGAAGCTGGAGCGGAAGCTGGCGATCACCGTCACATATTGCCGCCCGCCGACCGAATAGCTGATCGGCGCGCTGAGGATGCCGTTCTGGGCGTCGAACGACCACAGCTTGTCGCCCTTGTCGGCGCTGAGCGCGATCAGGTTGCCGTCGTTCAGGCCCTGGAACACCAGGTTGCCGGCGGTGCTGAGAACGCCGCCGTTGAGCCAGTTGGGCTCCGGCATCGACCAGGCGACCTTGCGGCCGGCGACGTCCCAGGCCACCAGCTTGCTGGTCGTCGGCGGCACGACGATGGACGGCGGCGGCGGGCCCAGGCCGGTGTTGACGAACATCCCCAGCCTGGGCTGCCAGGTTCCCATGTTCGCCGGGTCGACGTGGACCCGCGCGCCTTCCATCACCGGGATGTAGGTCAGGCCCGTCTGGCGGCTGAACGACATCGCCTGCACGCCGTGCGCCCCGTTCGGGGTGGGCCAGAGCAGGAACGGTTTGCCGTTCGGATAGCGGGCCTCCGGGTTCTCCACGGGACGGCCGGTCTTCAGGTCGACGCTGTCAGCCCAGTTGACCTTGGCGAACTTGTCGGCGGCGATCAGCTTCCCGGTCTGCCGGTCGAGGACGTAGAAGAAGCCGTTCTTCGGCGCGTGGATGATCACCGACCGCTTCTGGCCGTCGATGACCACGTCGGCCATCTGGATGTCCATCGCATTGTTGAAGTCCCAAGTGTTCTCCGGGTTCGTCTGGTAGTGCCAGACATAGTCGCCGGTCTTGGCGTCGAGCGCGACGATCGAGGCGAGGTAGAGGTTGTCGCCGCCGCCGGGGCTGCGGATTTTCTGGTTCCACGGGAAGCCGTTGCCGGTGCCCAGGTAGACCCGGTCGTATTTCGGGTCGTAGGCCATCGCCTGGTAGACCGCCCCGCCGCCGCCGAACTTCCACCATTCGCCGGTCCAGGTCTTCGCGGCCTCTTCCATGGCCTTGTTCTCGAAGCCCTTCTTCGGGTCTCCGGGCACGATGTAGAACCGCCAGGCCTTCTTGCCGGTCTTGATGTCGTAGGCGGTGACGTAGCCGCGCACCGGCGAATAGTCCGCGCCGCCGAAGCCGATGATCACCTTGTCGCCCGCCACGTAGGCCGGGCCGGTGATGTAGGCGCCCGGCGCTTCGTCGAGGGTGAAGGCGCTCCAGACCAGCTTGCCGGTCTTCACGTCCACCGCGATCAGCCGGCCTTCGCGCGTGCCGGTGAAGATCTTGCCGTCGCCGTAGGCGATGCCGCGGATGCCCCAGCCGGCGCGCACGCGGGTTTTCGCCTCGGGCTCCTCGGCGACCTTGGGGTCGTATTGCCAGAGCAGCTTGCCGGTCTTCGCATCGAGCGCGTGGATGACGCTGTGCCCGGCCGCGAAATAGACCACGCCGTCCACTTCGAGCGGCGCAGTGTAGGCGTCGAAGGTGTCGATATCGTACGACCAGAGCAGCCCGAGCTTGCCGATGTTGCCGGTGTTGATCTCGGCCAGCGGGCTGAAACGGTCCTGGGTGTCGTCGCCGCCGAAGCTGTACCAGTTGTCCCCTGCCGTCGGGGGCTTCATGTCGCGCGCCAGCGGTGCGGCCGCCACCGCAGTCGCGGCCAGGAGGATCGCCAAACCTAAGCGCTTCATCGTCTCGCTCCCCGCGAATGCGCTTTTCGACGAAGCGCTAGAAACTGCATTAAAGTGCAATAAACAGAGGGGTCAACTGCGCAAGCGTCATACGGCCTGATTTGAACTGCCCGAACGGTGCATGGGCTGGAATCGCCACTGTCCGCGTGTCCGGCGCCAAGGCGGCTCGCCGGACCTGTCATCGACGTCGCGGGGTATGGACAGATCCTCGGGCCCGCTAGGACGCGGGCTGCAATTCGCTCAGCCTACGGCCGGGAGCGATATCCTCCAGGTCGGTGAGCAGGTGGATCAGCGCCGGCCTGCCGGCCGCCCGCGCTTCGCGCAAGGCGTCAGGGAAGTCCGCGGTCGCCTCCACGCGCCGGGCCCAGGCGCCGAAGGCGCGGGCGTAGGCCGTGAAGTCGGGATTGCCGAGGTCGGTGGCGAGGGTCCGGCCGGGGAACTTCATCTCCTGGTGCATGCGGATGGTGCCGTAGGCGCCGTTGTCCACCACCAGGATCACCACCGCCGCGCCGTACTGCATGGCGGTGGCGAGCTCCTGCGCGGCCATCAGGAAGCAGCCGTCTCCGGCCACCGCGACGACCTCGCGTCCGGGGTACAGGATCTTGGCCGCCACGGCGGCGGGGAAGCCGAAGCCCATGGCGCCGCTGGTGGGGGCGAGCTGGGTGTGGAACCGCCGGTGCCGGTAGAAGCGGTGCAGCCAGGCCGCATAGTTGCCCGCGCCGTTGCAGACGATGGCGTCGGGGCCCAGCGCCTCCGCCAGGTGATGGAACACCTCCGACAGGTTCACGCGGCCCTGGGTCTCGATCGGCGCACAGAACGCCGTCTGGTCGCCGCGCGCGGCGTCGCCCCAGGCGCGCCAGCGTCCGGCGGGCAGCTCGATCCTGGTCAGCGCCGCCGCGGCCGGCGCGACGTCGGCCGCGGCCGCCAGGCTCGGCGGCCAGACCCGGCCGAGCTCCTGCGGATCGGGGTGGATGTGGACGAGCCGCGCGGCGGTGTCCTGCGGCGTGAACAGGCTGTAGCCCTGGGTCGGGTTCTCGCCCAGGCGCGCGCCCAGGGCGATGACCAGGTCGGCGGCGCGGACGCGCTCCAGCAACCGCGCATTGGAACCCAGGCCCAGGTCGCCGGCATAGACGCGGTGGTCGTTGTCGATCAGGTCCTTGCGCCGGAAGGACAGGGCGACAGGCAGCCCCGCGCGGTCGGCCCAGGCGGTCAGGGCGTCGAGGGCGGCGGCGGTCCATCCCGTTCCGCCGAGCACCACCATCGGCCGCTCGGCGGCCAGCAGGCGGGCGGCGAGGCTGTCCAGGAACGCGGGCGTGGGCGCAGCCTCGGCCGGCGCGCCCGGCGGCGGGCGCGGGCGGGACGCCCGGTCGTTCAACATGTCCTCGGGCAGGGCCAGCACCACGGGGCCGGGGCGGCCCTGCACGGCTGTGGCGAAGGCGCGGCCGACCAGTTCGCCCATGCGCTCGGCGTCGTCGACCTGGGCGGTCCATTTGGCGATCGATCCGAAGACGGCCGGATAGTCGAGTTCCTGGAAGGCTTCGCGGCCGAGGTCGCGGCGCGCCACCTGGCCGACGAACAGGATCATCGGCGCCGAATCCTGCCGGGCGGTGTGGACGCCGATACTGGCGTGGGTCGCGCCGGGACCGCGGGTGACCATGCAGACGCCGGGCCGGTGGGTCAGCTTGCCGTAGGCCACAGCCATGTTGGCGGCCCCCGCCTCATGCCGGCAGGCGACCACCTGGATCCGGTCGCGCACGTCCCACAGGGCGTCGAGCACCGGCAGGTAGCTTTCGCCCGGCACGCAGAAGACGTGGGTGACGCCGTGGGCGATCAGCGCCTCGACCAGGCGTCGGGCCGCGGTGGTCTCGGTCATGGCGTCATCCTCGGGGCGGCTCAGAGCTCGAAGCTGACGCCCTGGGCCAGCGGCAGGTCGCGGCCGTAGTTCACCGTATTGGTCGCCCGCCGCATATAGGCCTTCCAGCTGTCGGAGCCGGCCTCGCGCCCGCCGCCGGTCTCCTTCTCGCCGCCGAAGGCGCCGCCGATCTCGGCGCCGGAAGGTCCGATGTTCACGTTGGCGATGCCGCAATCGGAGCCGGCCAGGAACTGCTCGGCCTCGCGCAGGTCCAGGGTGAAGATCGAGGAGGAGAGCCCCTGCGGAACGTCGTTGTGGATCGCGATCGCCTCGTCGAGGTCGCCATAGCGCATCACATAGAGGATCGGGGCGAAGGTCTCCCGGCGCACGACCTCGGCCTGGCCGGGCATCTCCACGAGCGCCGGGCGGACGTAGGCGCCCGGGCCCGGGACCCTTTCCCCCCCGTGCACGACGCCCCCGGCGGCCCTGGCCTCCGCGAGCGAGCGCTGCATCGCCTCGAACGCAGCCTCGTCGATCAGCGGCCCGACCAGGACCCTGGGCTGGCGCGGGTCGCCCACCGCGACGCTGGCGTAGGCCGCCTGCAACCGGGGCAGCAGGACGTCGTAGACGCTTCCGTGGACGAGCAGGCGGCGAAGCGTCGTGCAGCGCTGTCCCGCCGTCCCCATGGCCGCGAAGGCGACCGCGCGCACCGTCAGGTCGATGTCGGCGGACGGGGCGACGATCGCGGCGTTGTTGCCGCCCAGCTCCAGCAGGGCGCGGGCGAAGCGGGCGGCGAGCACCGGGGCTACGGCGCGGCCCATGGCGGTCGAACCGGTGGCCGAGACCAGCGGGACCTTCGGATGGGCGGCCAGCGCCTCGCCCACGGCCCGCTCGCCGATCACCACCTGGGACAATCCGGCCGGCGCCTCGCCGAAGCGCGCGCAGGCGCGGTCGAACAGGGCCTGGACGGCCAGGGCGGTGAGCGGGGTCTTCTCCGACGGCTTCCACACCACGGCGTCGCCGCACACCAGGGCCAGCGCGGCGTTCCACGACCAGACGGCGACCGGGAAGTTGAAGGCGGTGATCACGCCGACCACTCCCAGGGGATGCCAGGTCTCCATCATCCGGTGGCCGGCACGCTCGGTGGCGAGGGTCAGGCCGAACAGCTGGCGCGACAGGCCGACGGCGTAGTCACAGATGTCGATCATCTCCTGGACCTCGCCCAGGCCCTCGGAGACCGTCTTGCCGGCCTCCAGCGTGACCAGGCGGCCGAGCTCGGCCTTGGCGGCGCGCAGTTCTTCGCCGAGCAGCCGGACCAACTCGCCGCGCCGCGGGGGCGGAACCTGGCGCCAGGCCAGGAACGCCGTGTGGGCCCGGTCGATGGCGGCGTCCATGTCGGCCGGGGTGGCGGCGCGAAGGCGGGCGATCTCCTCGCCGGTGATCGGTGAGCGGGCGGCAAGCTCGCCCGGCTCGAAGGTCACGCCGAGCCCCGTCAACAGCAGGGCGGCCTCCTGGGCGAGGCCGGGTTTCGAATGGATGGTCACGCGACGGCCTCCAGATGGGTCGGCTGTTGACCCGGCGCGGCGGTCCACGCGCGGGTCTCGGCCTGAGCGTACGCCTGGCCGAACCGGTTGCCGAGGAATGCGGCCAATCCGATCTCCTCCTGCCGGATGAAGCCCTTCGCGGGCAGGCGGCCCTGGGCCAGCAGGTCGAGCACCGCGCAGATGGAGGAGGCGGTGGTGATCTGGATCGCCGACAGCAGCCGGCCGCCGACCTCGCCGGCGTAGATCTTGTTGGCATAGGTCTCCTGCACCAGGTGGCCGTCGCGCAGGCCGGAGACCGTGACGAAGACGATCACCACGTCCTGCAGGGTGGCCGGGACGGCGTTCTCCAGGATGTCCTTGAGCAGGTCGCGCCGGTCGCGCAGCCGCAGGTCGTTGAGCAGGGCCTTCATGATCGCCGCGTGGCCGGGGTAGCGGATCGTGCGGTAGTTGAGATTGCGCACCTTGCCGGCCAGGCTTTCGCAGAGCGTGCCCAAGCCGCCCGAGGTGTTGAAGGCCTCATAGGCCACCCCGTCGAGGGCGAAGGCCTCGCACTCCTCGAGCGCCCGGGTCTGGCGCAGGGCCCCGTCGACGATGGCCTCGCACGGCTCGCAGTACTCGTTGATCACCCCGTCGGTGGACCAGGTCAGATTGTAGTTCAGGGCGTTGGACGGGTATCGGGGCAGGGCGCCCACGCGCAGGCGCACGTCGTGCAGCACCTCGAAGCGTCGCGCCAGGTCGGCGGCGACGATGGAGATGAAACCGGGGGCGAGCCCGCACTGGGGGATGAAGGCGCTCTGCGCGCCCTTGGCCAGGGCCCGCACGTGGCGGGTGGAGGCCACATCCTCGGTGAGGTCGAGGTAGTGGGTCCCGGCCGCCTTGGCCGCCTCGGCCACCTGCACCGTCAGGTGGTAGGGCGCCGCCGACAGGGCGGCGAACTTGCCCGCCATCGCCGCGCGAAGGGCGCCGCCGTCGGCGGCGTCGAGGACCAGCGGGGTGACGCCCCGGGCGGCGGCGATCTGGGCTTCGTCGCGGTCCGCAAGGGTCACCCGGTAGTCGCCGGTCGCCCCCAGCATCTGGGCGATCGTCGAGCCGATATGGCCCGCTCCGATGACGATGACGTCCTTCATGGATGACCTCCTGCGACGCCTCACCACACCGCGGAACGGCGCCGAGGTCCATTGCGAAGCTGCCGAATCGAAGGGATAGTTTCGGCGATATGACGAGGGTCACGATGCATATCGACGAAACCGATCGCCGGCTGATCGGCAAACTGCGGGAGAACGCCCGCCTGCCGATCAGCGACCTGGCCCGCGCGCTGGGCCTCTCGCGCACCACGGTGCAGAGCCGGCTGGAGCGCCTGGAGCGGCAGGGCGTGGTCACGGGCTACACGCTGAAGGTCTCGGAGGCCTATGAGCGCGGCCTGATCCACGCCTATGTGATGCTGACGACGGCGCCGAAGCAGACCGCAGCCGTGATCAGCGCCGCGCGGGCGACCACGGCGGTGCGGCGGCTGGCGTCGGTCAGCGGGCCGTTCGACCTGATCGCCGAGGTGGCGACTCAGACGGTCGCCGAGATGGATGCGCTGATCGACGCGCTGGGCGCCCTCGACGGGGTGGAGCGGACGACCTCGTCGGTGGTGATGTCGGTGAAGCTCGACCGGTAAGGCTTGGCCGCCGCGCTATTTGACTTCCGGGCGCACCGGAAAGGCGTCGAAATAGAACTGGAAGCGTGAGCGCAGTTCGTCGGGATCGAGACCGAAGTCGCGCCGCAGGTCATGCCGGACCTGGCCGTGCTTGCCGCGCGGGTTCGCCGCCAGGAAGGCGTTCATCCGATCGCGCAACACGTCGTCCATCGGCAGGTCCGCGGTGCGGTAGATGGCCTCCACCGTCTCCATGGAGGCGGCCATGAACTTGTCGAAGTAGACGTCGTGCAACCGCGCCGGATCGAGCTTGCCGTGGTCGCGCACGCAGGCGCGCAGCAGGCGCTGGTAGCGGTCGATCCAGTAGTCCGCCGTCTTCTGCGGCTCGACCTCCAGGCGCGAGACCCGCTGGCGATAGCAGTTGCCGGTGATGGCCGACTGGATCGAGGCCACCGGATCGCGGTGGGTGATCACCACCGTGGCGTCCGGAAAGACCGTGGTCAGCGGGACCAGCTGCTCCATGTGCTGCGGACATTTCATCAGCCATCGCTTCGTCGAGCCGGTCTGGAAATCGAGCACCTGCAGGCACTTCTTCAGGTAGCGGTAGACGGGGGTCTGGTCGGTGGCGAAGTAGTGGTCCCGCCACTTCGGGGAGAAGGTCAGCCACTCGATGTGATAGCTGCCGAAGTCCACGCACTGGAACTCCACGTCCTCGGAGATGTGGTCCGGACTGAACTCGTGCATCGCCTTGGCGTAGGGCAGCAGGGCGTCGGCCTGGGCCCATTCGGCGGCGCATTTCACCCGCCGCGGGTCGTCCTCGCCCGGTCGGGCGATCTCATCGGGGGCGGGCACGGGCCGGATCGCTTCCCAGTAGGGCAGGGACCGCAGTTGCGGGTCGGCGGCCAGGAAGTTCTGCAGGTGGGTGGTCCCCGAGCGCGGCAGGCCGGCGATCACCAGCGGCCGCTCGATGGGCAGGTCGAGGATCTGCGGATTGCGCCGCACGACGTCCTCGATGCGCAGGCGCACGGTGCAATAGCGCACCGCCATGCCGTAGATGGTCGCCCGGCCGAGCCGGGAGAGGCCGACATCCTCCCGGGCGCACTGCAGCCACAGGCGCAGGCGCACGCGGAAATCCTCCTCCCCGAAGTCGGAGAGCCCGGTCGCCTGTCGCGCGGCGGCCAGCACGGCCTCCTCGTCCAGCGGGACGTCCGGGGCGCTCTCCACCGCCTTGCGCTGCACCTCGCTGAGCACGGGATGCTTCATGTCGAGGATGTCGATGACGCCGGCCGGCGCTTCCCCAGTCGTCGCTTCACTCATCTCACGCCTCCCCGATCGCCGCCTTGGCCTTGCCGATCTGGGTCTCCAGCCAGCCGACCTCGTCGAAGTTGCGGCCTTCGGTGAGCTCGATCAGCCGCTCCAGCGCCGCGATCTCCGCCAGGCGGGCGGCGCGGTTCTTGGGATCGGCCGCCAGGGCGATCTCGACGAAGTGCAGGGCCTCGACCGGCGCGCCGGCGGCGAGCCGCGCCTGCGCCTTGGCGGCCAGCGCCTCGGGTCCGCCGGCCATCGCCGCCAGCTCCGGCCAGACCGACCGGGCTGGCACGCCATAGAGCTCGGTGGTGGATTCATGCCGGAACCAGCCAGTGTATTCCTCGTAGACCGCGCGCACGTACCAGGAGACCGGGCCGCGGCCGGGCGCCATGGCCAGGTGCGCCGGGAGCTGGATCTCCCGCATCAGGGTCCACAGGTCCTTCTGGGCGGCCATCCCCTTGACCGTCTCGTCGTGGATGTGGCTGATCGCCTCCAGCAGCTTGGTCATGTCGGCGCCGATGCGCTCGGCGCCGGCGATGGGTTCGTCGTGGCCGGTGACCAGCAGCTCGGGCTGCAGGTCGATCAGGCGCTGCAGCTCGCGCAGGAAGTTCGGCACGCTGCGGTCGCGGTCGCCGCGCAGGGTGTAGAAGTGCGGCAGGGCGCCGTAGAGCGCGCCCATCCAGTTGCCGGTGAAGATCACCTTCTCCTTGGGCAGCCAGACCATCAGCGAGTCCAGCGTCTCGCCCGACGGCGCCGACAGCAGTTCGAACCGCCGGCCGCCGACCTCGAAGGCGTGGTGGTCCTGGAACAGGGTCAACGGTTCCGGAAGGTCGCGCAGGTCGCGCGCCACATGCGCCGTCTGGCCGGGCGGCGTCGCCGGGCGCAGGGCGTGCAGCACGGCCTGGCCGCGCGGGGCGAAGAAGGCGCCGAGGGCGGCGCGTTCACGGCACAGCCGGGGAAATTCGGCCTGGGCGAACATCTCGACGCCCGGGTCGGCGAAGTGGGTCCAGCCGCCGATGTGGTCGAAATGGTCCTGGGTGAAGACGACCTTGGCCACCTTCAGCGGCCGCCCCAGCAAGGCCTCGAAACGAGACCGGTGCCCCGTCTCGCCGGGGGTGCCGGTGTTGATCACCACGTCGCCCGCGTCGCTGGTGACGACGTAGCTGTTGGAGCAGCCGCGCGACATCAGCAGGAAATCATTGACGCGCTCAGCCGGCGCGGCGGGATTCCATTCGATGGCCTTGACCAGGTGGTGGTCGGCGCTGGCGTAGCGGGCCATTTTCATCTCCCAGGGCTGTTTTCGACAGCTTCCTATCCCCCCGGCCGCCGCGCAAGCTGTAGACCACGCGCCGAACCCCGGCGGGGATGCGACGCGCTGTTCGACGCCGGCGAGTCTTCAGGTACAGGAAAGGTCGGTTCGCATTCACGGCGCCGACAAAGCGATAGAGCAGACAGGGAAAAACGAATGGACCTCACCAACGCATCAGCTCTCGTCACCGGCGGCGCGGGCGGCTTCGGCAGCGCCACGGCGCGCAGGCTCGCTCAGGCGGGCGCCAAGGTGGTCATCGCCGACGTGGCCGACGAACGCGGCGAAGCCCTGGCGAAGGAGCTCGGCAACGGCTCCGTCTACGTCCACACCGACATCATGGACGAAAACTCCATCGCCAAGGCGGTCCAGACGGCCGTGGGCCTGGGCCCGCTGCGCGCCGCCGTGGTGGTCCATGGCGGCCCGCCCGCGCCCGGCGCGACGGGCGCAGCCCGCGTGGTCAACCGCGAGGGCGAGCGGATCCCGCTGGCGCACTTCGCCCACACGGTCACCGTCTACCTCGTCACCGCTTTCGCGGTCACCAGCCAGGCCGCCGAGGCCATGGCCAAGAATGCGCCGCTGGAGTCCAACCAGCGGGGCGTCATCATCAACACCGCCTCCATCGCCGGTTTCGAGGGACAGCCCGGCCAGTCCGGCTATTCGGCCGCCAAGGGCGGGATCATCGGCATGACGCTCACCGTCGCGCGCGACCTCGCCCCGCTCGGCATCCGCGCCATGGCCATCGCGCCCGGCACCTTCCTGACGCTCGCCTACTCCGGCCGCATGACCGACGACGAGGCCCAGGCCAAGTGGGGCCCCATGGTCCCGAACCCCAAGCGCATGGGCGATCCCGACGAATATGCCCGTCTGGCGGCGCACATCGTCGACAACGACTTCCTGAACGGCACCACCTTCCGCCTGGACGGCGCGCAGCGGTTCTAGCCTTTCCTCCCCTGTCCCGAAGAGGACGGGGGAGGGGGACCGCCCGCCGAAGAGCGGGTGGTGGAGGGGGCGAGGGTTCTGCAGTGCGTCGGCTCGCCCCCTAACCCACCGCCTCGTCCCGGTGCGCCACCGCCAGCGCCAGGTCGTCGGCGTGGATCATCGGCCCGGAGGTGTAGCCGATCGCAGATTCGATGGCGGTGGACTTCAGGCCGCAGATCTTCGCCGCGTCCGCCGCCTCGTAGCGGGTGAGGCCGCGGCCGATCTCGTGGCCGGCCTCGTCGCGGACCACCACGGCGTCGCCCTTGTCGAAGCGGCCTTCCACCTTGCGCACGCCGGCGGCCAGCAGGCTCTTGCCGCGCCGCAGCGCCGCGGCGGCGCCCTCGTCCACCACCACGGCGCCCGCAGGGGCCAGCGATCCGGCGATCCAGGCCTTGTAGGCGGCGGCGGGCGTGGTGGCGGGCTCGACCACCGTGGCGGGCTCGCCGGCCTCCACGGCGGCCAGCGGGGCGGGGCGGGTCCCCAGGGTGATCACCGTGGCGCAGCCGGCGGCCTGGGCCATGCGGGCGGCGGCGAGCTTGGTGGCCATGCCCCCCGTGCCGACCCCGGCCGCGGCGTTGGCGCCGCCGGCCATGGCCTCGATCTCGCGGGTCAGGCGGGTGATGCGGGGAAGGTGCTGCGCGTCGGGGTCGCGCCGCGGATCGGCGGTGTAGAGGCCGTCCACGTCGGAGAGCAGCACCAGGACGTCGGCGCCGATCATCTGCGCCACCCGGGCGGCCAGGCGGTCGTTGTCGCCGTAGCGGATCTCCTCGGTGACCACGGTGTCGTTCTCGTTGACCACCGGGATCACGCCCAGCGCCAGCAGGGTCTCCACGGTGGCCCGGGCGTTCAGCCAGCGGCGGCGCACCTCGGTGTCGTCGCGGGTGAGCAGCACCTGGGCGGCGATCAGGCCGTGGGGCTCGAAGGCCTCCTCCCAGGCGCGCATCAGCGCCGACTGGCCGGCCGCGGCGGCGGCCTGTTTCTCGGCCAGGGTGAGCGCGCGGCGGCCCAGCCCCAGGCGCCGGCGGCCGAGCGCGACGGCGCCCGACGAAACCACCAGCACCTGCTGGCCGCGGGCGCGCAGGCGGGCGACATCGGCGGCCAGCGCAGCCAGCCAGACGGCGTCGGCCGCGCCGGCCTCGCCGGTCACCAGCGCCGAACCCACCTTGACGACGATGCGCCGCGCCTGGGTCAGGCCGCTCACGGGGCCCACTCCTCGGCGTCCTTCGGCGCGGCGGCGGCGGTGCGGGCGGCCTGCACCTCGCGCCAGGCGGCGCGCAGCAATTCGGTCACGCCCTCGCCGGAGACGCCGGAGACCAGCCGCGGCGCCACGCCGGCCGCGGCCTCCAGTTCGGCGGCCCGGGCCGCGCGGGTCTCGGCGTCCAGGGCGTCCACCTTGTTCAGCGCCAGGATCTCCAGCTTGTCGCCCAGCCCCTCGCCATAGGCCTCCAGCTCGTGGCGGACCGTGCGCCAGGCCTCGCCCACGTCCTCCTGCGTGCCGTCCACCAGGTGGATCAGCACCGCGGTGCGCTCCACGTGGCCCAGGAAGCGCGTGCCCAGCCCGGCGCCCTCCGAGGCGCCCTCGATCAGGCCGGGGATGTCGGCGATCACGAACCGCTCGCTGGTGGACAGGTCCACCACGCCCAGGTTGGGGACCAGCGTCGTGAACGGATAGTCGGCGATCTTCGGCCGCGCGGCCGAGGCGGCGGCCAGCAGGGTGGACTTGCCGGCGTTGGGCAGGCCCGCCAGGCCCACGTCGGCGATCAGCTTCAGCCGCAGCCAGATCGTCCGCTCCTCGCCCTCGAGGCCGGGGTTGGCGTGGCGCGGGGCCTGGTTGATCGGGCCCTTGAAATAGGCGTTGCCGAAGCCGCCGTTGCCGCCCTTGGCCAGGCGCACGCGCATGCCCTCCTGGGCCAGGTCGGCGATCAGCGTCTCCTTGTCCTCCTCCAGCACCTCGGTGCCGACCGGGACCTTCAGCACCACGTCCGGCGCATTGGCGCCATGGCGGTCGCGCCCCATGCCGTGGCCGCCGGTGCCGGCCTTGAAGTGCTGCTGGTAGCGGTAGTCGATCAGGGTGTTCAGCCCCTCCACCGCCTCGATCCAGACGCTCCCGCCCCGGCCGCCATCGCCGCCGTCGGGCCCGCCGTGCTCGATGAACTTCTCACGCCGGAACGAGACCGCGCCGCCGCCGCCGTCGCCGGAGCGGATATAGACCTTACACTGATCGAGGAACTTCATGGGCGGCGGGGGGCTCGGGTGGAGGACAGTGGCATAGCACGAAGGCGGCGCCCCCTCTCCCCCCGGAATCGGGGGGAGAGGATGGGTGAGGCGGGCTTCTCCGCCGCACCGCGCCGTTGGCGCGGCCCCTCACCCGGCTTCTCCCCGCTAGCGGGGAGAGGAAAAGGGCGTCGTCACGCCAGCCAGACCATCATCCTCGTGGGGACGTCGGCGGTGCGGGCGAGGCAGTACAGGCGCTTGACCTCGCCGGTGTAGAGGAAGCCCGCCTTGCACAGCACCTGGCCCGAGGCGTCGTTGTCGGCGAAGTGTCCGGCGACCACCAGCCGGCGGCGCCAGTCGCCGCGGGCCCAGTCGAGCGCGGCGCTGGCGGCCTCGGTGGCGTAGCCCTGGCCCCAGTAGGGCCGGCCCAGCCAGTATCCCAGCTCCGCGCGGCCATCCGCGTTCGGGTGGAAGCCGAGCATGCCGATCAGCCCTTGGCCCGGATGGTCGATGGCGAACACCGCCTCGCGGTCCGAGTCGTTCTCGCTGGCGCGCGCCAGGAAGGCCTCGGCGTCGGCCAGGCCGTACGGATAGGGCATGCGCGAGGTCATCTTTGCGACGCCGGGATCGTTCGCCAGCTCGGCGATGCGTGCGGCGTCCTTGCGCCGGGTCGGGCGCAGCCTCAGCCGCGGGGTGTCGATGACGGGCGAAACATGGATGGCGATCATCTCCTGAACCTCCCGGCTCCTCTCCTGGGAGCCTGACAAAAACCAAAGCGGGGAGCCCGGCAGACCGGACTCCCCGCATGGAATTCCTGTCCGGTCCGCCAATTTGTCTGGCGGACCCGGAAGAGAGGGTTCGCCCTATTCAGCCGCCGCCGGCGCCGGGACCACTACGTTGACGTAGGTGCGGTCGTTGCGCTTGGTGACGAACTTCACCGCGCCATGGGCCTTGGCGAAGAGGGTGTGGTCCTTGCCCATGCCCACGTTGTCGCCGGCCCAGAACTTGGTGCCGCGCTGGCGGATGATGATGTTGCCGGCGAGCACCGCTTCGCCGCCGAACTTCTTCACGCCGAGCCGGCGGCCGTCGGAATCGCGCCCGTTGCGCGAGGAACCGCCAGATTTCTTGTGCGCCATGACGCTCTCCTGATCTCTCTTGGTAAGGCCCTGGGAGCCTTACGCGTCCTTGTCGGTCTTCTTGGCCGCGGCCTTCTTCGGCGCGGGCTTGGCTTCGCCTTCGGCCTTGTCCGCCTTGGGGGCGGCGGCCTTCTTCGGGGCGGCCTTGGCCTTGGGCGCATCCGTCGCCGGGGCGTCGACCGGCGCGGCGGCGGCTTCCACCACCTCCGACGCGGCCACGACGGCCTCGACGTCGGCGGCCTTGGGCGCCTTCGCCTTCGGCGCGGGCTTGGCCTCGGCCGGAGCCGCCACCGTCGCGAACTCGGCCAGCTTCAGGTTGCGGGAACGGGCGTTCAGCTCCGCCTTGGTGGTCAGGTCGACCGTCCCGTCCCAGCTCGCGCTCTTGCCTTCGCCGGCGATGCCGGTGACGCGCAGCACGCTCTCGAACTGGCGATGGCCGCGGGTGCGGCGATAGCCCTGGCGGCGCTTCTTCTTGAAGATCTTGACCTTCTCGCCCTTGCGGGTCTCGATCAGCGTCGCGCTGACCGAGGCGCCGGCCAGGGTCGGGGCGCCCACGAACACCGCGTCGCCGTCGCCCAGCATCAGCACGTCGCCGAAAGCCACCGCGGCGCCCGGCTCACCGTCGAGCTTTTCGACCACAAGCACGTCGCCGGGTTGCACCCGGTACTGCTTGCCGCCGGTCTTGATCACCGCATACATGGTCAGCGCCTTAACAGAATGGTCTTTGCAAAAAGCAATGCGCCCGCGAGCGGCCCCGCGGGCGAGAGGGGCGGTCTTATACAGAGGACGAGGGTCAAGTCAACGCGCCCAGCGCAGCCGCCCCTGCTCCGGCAATGGCGTGGGCACGGGGGGACCGAGCGACGGAGCCTGCGCCATCCCGCCGGTCTCCAGCTCCCAGTGGCGGACCACCGCGCTCGCCACGCCCTGCATGAAGGCCAGGCGGTCCGGCACCGGCTTGGCCGTGCGCCGGATCATCACCGCGATCGCATAGGCGCGCCCGTCCGGCGCGGTCATCAGGCCCACGTCGTTGATGCCCACGGAGGCGCCCCGCCAGTCCTGGCCGGTGCCGGTCTTGTGGGCCAGGGTCCAGCCGAGCGGCAGGCCGCCCTTCAGGCGCAGCGGCCCGGTGGTCGCCTGGGTCATCAGGCCGATCAGCAGGGCCGTGGAGCCGGGCTTCAGCAACGCGCCGCGCTTCAGGGCGGCCAGCGCCTCGGCGACGGCGCGGGGCTGCGCACCGTCGGGCGGGTCATCCAGGTAGGCCGCCAGGGCCGCGTCGCGCGCCGCCGGCGACAGGCGCGCGCGCGCGGCCTTGAAGTTGTTCCCCAGGCCATAGCTCTCCTGCCAGGTGTCCAGGCCCGCGATCTTCGATTGCAGGTCGCGCTCCTCGCCGCCGGCCTGGATGCCGCGAAGGCCCTTGCGCTTCAGCGTCGCCTCGATCGCGGCGGCGCCGCCCACCTGACGCACGAGCCGGTCGGCCGCGGCGTTGTCGCTCTCGATCATCGCCCGCCGCAGCAGGTCGTCGAGGGTGGTGGCGTAGCCGTCCGGCCCATAGGACTGGGCGATCGGCTGGAAGAACACCGACAGGTCGGCGGTGCGCATGGTCACCGGATCGCTGAGGTGGAAGACGCCGCGGTCGACGCCGTCGAGCAGCGTCAGCGCCACCCAGAGCTTGGAGACGCTCTGCTGCGGGAAGGCCTCGTCCCCCGCCACCTGCACGACCCAGCCCGCGTGGACGTCCGCGACGGCGACGCCCACGGGCTCGCCGTAGGCCGCCACGCGAGCCTCGAGCTCGGCCTGCAGGTCCGCGGGCGCGATCGTCGGGCGCGGTCGCGAGGACGGGGCGTAGCTGGTGGGCGCGAACGACCCCGGATCGTGCGGCCGGCCCGCCAGGCCGGCGTTCAGCGCGCAGCCCAGCAGCAGCGCCAGGCCGGTGAGGCCGAGCGAAATCCGCCACGTCCGCCCGCGCGCGGAGAAGAAGAACCCGATAACTCTTCGAACGCCTCGCCCCATGATCGTTCAACGCCTGAGGGGGCGGTTCGGCTTCACGACGACCGCCGGATCTCCAGGGTGACATGGCTCAGGCCCGGCAGGCCAGACAAGCGTGCGCGATAGGCCTGCGCCGGCTGCGGCGCCTCGGCCGCGATCACCGCCACGGCCGCGTGGTGGCCGGGCCCCAGCCGCCACAGGTGCAGGTCGATGACCCGCTCGCCCTGCGCCTCCAGGCGCGCGCGGATCTCCGCGGTGAGCTCGGGGCTGGGATTGACGTCCAGCAGCGCCGGGCCCGCCCGGGCGAGCAGGGTCCAGGCGAACTGGGCCACCAGGCCCGCGCCGACGATCCCGGCCGCCGGGTCGGCCCAGGCCCAGCCCAGCCGCTCGCCCGCCACCAGGCCGGCGATCGCCAGGACGGAGACCAGGGCGTCGGCGGTGAGGTGCAGGTGGGCGGCCGCTAGGTTCAGGTCGCCGTGGCGGTCGTGGCCGTGTTGCGCCGGCTTGGCGGGCTTCAGCAGCCAGACGCACAGCAGGGTCACGGCGAGGCCTGCTCCGGCCAGCGGCAGGGCGGACTCATAGTCCACGGATTCGGGCGTGATCAGCCGCGCGACGCTCTCGCCGCCGATCAGCAGGGCGGTGATCGCCAGCACCACGGCGTTGGCGAAGCCGGCCAGGTAGCCCAGCTTGCCGGTCCCGAAGGCGAACCGCGGGTCGCGGGCGTAGCGGCGGGCCAGGGCGTAGGCCAGCGCCGCCACCAGCAGGGCCGCCAGGTGCGCGCCCATGTGCAGGCCGGAGGCGGTGAGCGCCATGGACCTGAAGACCAGGCCGCCCGCCACCTGGGCGACCAGGGTCGCCGCGCAGATGGCGGCCACGATCCAGGTGCGCCGTTCGTTGCGCGCATGGTCCGCGCCCAGATAGACGCGGTCGCCGCGGAACTCGTCCATCGGCGCGGCCGGCGGGGCGCTGGGGTCGGCGGCGGTCAAGGGCGTGGGGTCTCGGACGATGGGCAAAGTGTTATTATATAACAGTTGCGGTGGGTCAAGCGACGCGGCGGATTGCTTGTGCGCGCCTGATGATTAGATGTGGCGCCATGACCGCCTCCGCGACCGACAAGACCCCCGTCACCGTGCTCACCGGCTATCTCGGGGCCGGCAAGACCACCCTTCTCAACCGCATCCTCTCGGAAGACCACGGCAAGCGCTACGCCGTGATCGTCAACGAGTTCGGCGAGATCGGCATCGACAACGACCTGATCGTCGGCGCCGATGAGGAGGTGTTCGAGATGAACAACGGCTGCGTCTGCTGCACGGTGCGCGGCGACCTGATCCGGGTGGTCTCGGGCCTGATGAAGCGCAAGGGCCGGTTCGACGCGATCATCGTCGAGACCACGGGCCTGGCCGATCCCGGGCCGGTGGCCCAGACCTTCTTCGTCGACGACGACGTCAAGGCCAAGACCCGGCTCGACAGCGTCACCACCGTGGTCGACGCCAAGCACCTGCCGCTGCGCCTGGCCGATTCCCGGGAGGCGGCGGAGCAGATCGCCTTCGCCGACCAGATCATCCTCAACAAGACCGACCTCGTCAGCGAGGCCGAGCTCGTGGCGGTGGAGGCGGGCATCCGCCGGCTGAACCCGCTGGCGCCGATCCACCGCGCCCAGCGCTCCGACGTGGCGCTGGACAAGATCCTCGGCCGCGGCGGCTTCGACCTGCAGCGCATCACCGCCCTGGAGCCGGAGTTCCTCAACCCCGGCCATGGCGAGGCGGGCCATGTGCATGACGAGCACTGCGAGGCCGACCACGACCATCACCACCACGACCATGATCATCACGGCCACGATCATCCGCACGACGAGATCATGGACCACGTGGCGGCGGCCGGCATCCGCGGCGTGTCGCTGAAGCTGGACCGGCCGCTGAACGCCAACCGCGTCACCGCCTGGCTGAACGGGGTGCTGCAGGCGCAGGGGCCCGACATCCTGCGCGCCAAGGGCATCCTCGACGTGGCCGGCGAGGACCGCCGCCTGGTGTTCCAGGCGGTGCACATGATCCTGGAGGGTGACTTCCAGGGCCAGTGGAAGCCGGGCGACGCCCGCGAGAGCCGCCTGGTGTTCATCGGCCGCAACCTGGATGAGGCGGCGCTGCGGTCGGGCTTCGAGGCCTGCGCGGCCTGACGCCTTCCCTCCCCTTCATGGCGAGGGGTGAAAAGCCCTCGCGGACCTTGGATCCGCTACAGGTCCTCGGCCACCAGGCCGACGCGCTCGTACCCATTGACGCGAAGCGTGTTCATCACCGCCATGAACTCATCGTACCGCACCTGCTTGTCGGCGCGGATATAGACCCGGTCGTTGCGGGTGATCTGCCTCGCCAGGTCGCCCGGCAGCGCCGCGAGCGTCGTCCTCAGGTCGCCGATGTAGAGTGCTCCGTCGGTCTGCAGCGTCACGAAGGTCGGCGGCTTCGCCGAGTGGCCCGCCTGCGCGCTCGGCAGGTCCACCTTCACCGAGACCACGCTCGCCGGGATCGCCACCATGAATATGATCAGCAGGACCAGCATGATGTCCACGAACGGCGTGACATTGATCTCGCTGTTCTGGCTGATCGCATAGCGGCCAGGTCCGGCCCCGTTGAGTTGCATCCCCATCTTCAGCCTCCTTGAACTACGCTTGTAATTCTGGAGGCTGCGCGCAAAAACTACGCTTGTAAATAGCTCTCGACCGCCCGCGAAAAAGCCCGCCTCGGTGTCCCGGGCGGGCTTCGAATTCGCGATCCTTCGAAGGCGCCTAGAGCTCTTCGTTGATCAGGGCGACCTGATAGAAGCCGCCGTCCTGCAGGGTGTTCATCACGGTCATGAAGTCCCCGTACTTCACCGTCCGGTCGGCGCGGATATAGACCCGCGCGTCCGGTCCCATCTCCTCGGCCAGCGTCAGCTCGCGGGTGACGTCGGGGATCAGGGTGGCGATGCTGGTGGGCTTCTCGCCGATGAACAGCATGCCGCCGGGCTGGATGTTGATCAGCGTCGGCTCCTTGATCTTCGCGCCAGGCGGCGGCGGGATGGCCGGCGGCAGGTCGAGCTTGATCGACGTGGTCGCCGCCGGGATCGACACCATGAAGATGATCAGGAGCACGAGCATCACGTCCACGAAGGGCGTGACGTTGATGTCCGCGTTCTGGCCCAGGTCGAAACGACTGCCGCCCTGTCCTGCCAGCTTCGCCGCCATATGGAAGTCCTTCCCTTGAGGCCAGCGCCGCCGCGGCCGTCATCTGTTGGCCGAACCATTGGCAAGCCGCTTTGCGAAAGTAAAGACCCAACCGCGGCTGGGCGCCGGGCCGGGTCGCGGTCTATGGGAGGCCCATGCCCTACGCTTTTGACGCCTATGTCACCGCCGCCCTGTTCGACAAGGCCGGCCGCGCCGCCTTCGCCCTGGGCGACGGATCGGTGCGGTTCGAATCCGGCGAGGCGACCCAGGCCCACGACGGCGCGGTGTTGTCCGCCTGCCTGCATCCCGGCGGCGAGGGCCTGCTCACCGGCGGCGACGACGGCCGCGTGGTGTGGTCGCGCCCGTCCGGCGCGCAGGAGGCGGCGCGGGTCCCCGGCCGCTGGATCGACGCCGTCGCCGCCAGTCCCGAGTCCCAGCTGATCGCCTTCGCCGCCGGCCGCGAGCTGATGGTGCGCGACGCCGCCGACCCGGCGTTCGCCCGCAGCTTCGCCCATGAGCGGTCGATCGCCGACATCGCCTTCGACCCCAAGGGCCGGCGGATCGCGGCGGCCACCTACGGCGGCGTCGCCCTCTGGTACGCCCGCATCGCCGAGCAGCGGCCTGCGATGCTGAAATGGGCCGGCAGCCACATCGCCCTGGCCTGGAGTCCGGACGGGCGGTTCCTGATGTCGTCGATGCAGGAGAACCAGCTGCACGGCTGGCGGGTGAGCGACGAGAAGAACATGCGCATGGGCGGCTATCCGGGGAAGGTGAGGTCCCTGGCGTTCCTCTCCAAGGGCCAGCTGATGGCCACCTCCGGCGCCAGCGGCGTCGTGGTCTGGCCGTTCAGCGGCGCTACCGGCCCGATGGGCAAATCCGCCGCCGAGATCGGCTTCGAGCAGGACGCCATGGTGCTGCGTGTCGCCGCGACGGCCCAGGGCGGCCGGGTGGCGGCGGGCCTGGAAGACGGCCGCGTCTGGGCCGCCGAGCTGGCGTCCGGCAGGATCGACGCGCTGAAGGCGGAGAAGGGCCCGCCGATCACCGCCCTGGCCATGTCGCCCGACGGCCGCCGCGTGGCCTGGGGCGACGAGGAAGGCGCGGCCGGGATCGCCGAGGTTCCGGCGTAGGGCGTCCTTTTCCTCCCCTGTCGCGCAGACGACGGGGGTGGTGGAGGGGGCGCGGGTTCTGCAGTGCGTTGGCCGCCCCCGCCGTTACGCCCTCTTCGGGGCGCGCCACCTCCCCCGTCCTCTTCGGGACAGGGGAGGAAAGAGGCAGGAGCGGTTCACCGCGCAAGCGCCAGACGACTTGACCATAGGGAAGAAGCGCCTTTAGCAACGCATCGTAGCGTCAGGCCAGGGATATCCTTTGAGCGCCAAAGCCACGCGCGGCCCGGCCGCGCCCAAGCCCAAGCCGACGAAGGCGCGGGGCGTCGTCGGCCGGGTGTTCCGGATGATCTTCCTGCTGGGCGTGGTGTTCGGCCTGATCGGGCCGATCCTGGTCACCGCCCTCTATCGGTTCGTGCCGCCGCCGATCACCTATCTGATGGTGGAGCGCATCGTGGAGGGCCGGGGCTTCGACCGGCGCTGGCGGCCGCTGTCGGAGATCTCGCCGGTGCTGGTCCAGGCCGCGATCGCGGCCGAGGACGCGCGGTTCTGCGAACACCGGGGCTTCGACTTCGAGGCCATGGAAAAGGCGATGGTCCACAACAAGCGCCGGCCCGGCGCCGTGCGCGGCGGCTCGACCATCAGCCAGCAGACCGCCAAGAACATCTTCCTGTGGCCGGACCGCTCCTATGTGCGCAAGGGCCTGGAGGCCTATTTCACCGTGCTGATCGAGACCCTGTGGGGCAAGCGCCGGATCATGGAAGTCTACCTCAACAGCATCGAGTGGGGGCCGGGGGTCTACGGCGCCGAGGCCGCCGCGCAGCGCAACTTCAAGGTCGCCGCCGACCGGCTGAGCCCCGCCCAGGCCGCGCGCCTGGCCGCCATCCTGCCCAGCCCGCTGAAATGGCGCGCCGCCGCGCCCGGACCCTACGTCAAGCGCCGCTCGGGCAAGATCCGGGCTGCGGCCGGCACGGTGCGGCGGGGCGATCTGGCGGCCTGCGTGCTGCGCGCGCAATGATCCTTCGGGGACCGCGTTCGTTATCGCAGGCGTCCCTAAGGAGGCTTCCATGCGCGTGGGCGTACCCAAGGAAATCAAGTCCGACGAATACCGCGTCGGCCTGACGCCCACCGCGGCGCGGGAATATGTGGTCCGTGGCCATGAGGTGCTGGTGCAGGCCGGCGCCGGCGCCGGCGCGGGCTATCCCGACGAGGCCTACGGGAGGGCCGGGGCGCGGATCGTCCCGGACGGGGAGGCGATCTTCGCGGACGCCCAGCTGATCGTGAAGGTGAAGGAGCCGCAGCCCGAGGAGTGGGCGCGGCTGCGGCCGGAGCATATCCTCTTCACCTATCTGCACCTGGCGCCGGACCCGGCCCAGACCGAGGGCCTGCTGGCCTCGGGTGCCGCGGCGATCGCCTATGAGACGGTGACCGACGCCGCGGGGGGCCTGCCGCTGCTCGCGCCGATGTCCGAGGTCGCCGGCCGCATCGCCGTGTTCTCGGCCGGCGAGACCCTGCTCAAGCACAACGGCGGCATGGGCCTGCTGCTCTGCGGCGTGCCCGGCGTGCCGCCGGCGCGGATCTGCGTGCTGGGCGGTGGCGTCGTCGGCCTGAACGCCGCGCGCATGGCTGCCGGCCTCGGCGCCGAGGTCGTGGTCGTGGAGCGCTCGATCCCGCGCATGCGGGTGCTGGACGACATGTTCCTGGGGCGGATCCTGACCCGCTACTCCACCCTCGACGCGGTGGAGGAGGAGGTCCTGAAGGCCGACGTGGTGATCGGCGCGGTGCTCACGGCGGGCGCCGCCGCGCCCAAGCTGGTCCGCCGCGAGCACCTGTCGCGCATGAAGCGCGGCTCGGTGCTGGTGGACGTCTCCATCGACCAGGGCGGCTGCTTCGAGACCAGCACCCCCACCACCCACGCCGAGCCCACCTATGTGATCGACGGCGTCGTGCACTACTGCGTGGCGAACATGCCGGGCGCGGCGCCCCGGACTTCCTCGGAAGCCCTGGTGCACGCCGCCCTGCCCTTCGGCCTGGCCCTGGCTGATCTCGGCCTCGACGCGCTGAAGGCCGACCGGCACCTGGCCAAGGGCCTCAACGTCTGGAAGGGCCAGGTCACCCACCCGGCCGTGGCCCAGGCCCTCGGCAAGCCGTTCGCCGACCCGTTCGGGGCGTGGGGGTAGGAAGCCTCTCCGGCCCCGCGTCGGCGGCGGGAACTCACCTCGTGGCGGAAGAGACCCTACACTCGATTGATCTTGGGTTCGTGGCGAAGGCCAACGTGTAGGCGACCCGGTCGGAGTTCTGCGCCGTCCAATCTTGCCATGCCGGCGAACTTCGCGGCTTCCGCCGTGACGTTAGGCCACGGCCCAGGCGGCCTAAATACATGACGCCTTTATCAAAATCATCAGTCGACCCGGGCCAGAAATCGTCTCCAAGCGGCGTCGGCGAAAGGCCAGCGGATGAAACTCCCATCGGCAAAGGCGGCCATCGCGAGCCTGCGGGAAACCCTGCGGTCCTCCTTCGAGATCAAGGTGGTGCTGCTGTCCGTGGCCGCGACGGTCAGCGCTCTGATAATGAGCTTCTCAATCTTCCAGTGGCGAGACTGGACAACGGACCAGAACGACCTCGCTCACGACCAGATGTCCGTGGCCGCACATCTCGCCGCTGCGCTTGCCGATCCCTCCGAACCTGGCGATGTGGCGACCGCCCGCGCGATATTCTTCGCCCAAGAGCATACTGTCGCCGCGACATTCTTGTTTGATGACGGGCGCCGCGTGCGGTTCGCCCGACCCGACGCCCCGGCCGCCGTCCCCAGGCCGCTGGGTGGCCGTGCCGCCAGCTCGCGCTTGCACCTGGACGGCGTCGAAGTCCACCTTCCGCGGTTGGCCCACGGCCGAAGGATCGGCGAACTGATCCTCGAGGCGCACAACGACGAGGTTCGAGAATCCTTTCGGCTCAACGTTTTGGTGGCGAGCATCGTCTCCGTTCTGGCGACGGTGCTGGCGGCCGGCGTCGCGCGCGCGCTTGCCCGACGGGCCCTGCGCCCGCTCTACATCCTCAACGCCGCCATCGAGGAAGTGCGCCGATCTAAGGACTTCGGGAACGAGGTTTTCACAACCTCGAAGGACGAATTCGGCCGCCTGGCGGACAATTTCAACGCCTTGCTCACTGAACTGAAGACGTTCAGCAGCAACCTGCATCAGGCCCTGGAGGAGGTCACCACCGCGCGGGACATCGCCATGAAGGCCAATCTGCTGAAGTCGCAATTTCTAGCCAACATGAGCCACGAGATACGCACGCCGTTGAATGGGGTGTTGGGCATGGCCCAAGCGATGTCTGGCGATGAGCTTTCCGCCGCACAGCGGGACCGGTTGGAGCTCGTGCGGCGCTCGGGCGCCAGCCTGCTGGCGGTGCTGAACGATATCCTGGACCTCTCCAAGATCGAGGCCGGCTTCTTCGAGCTGGACGAGGCGCCTTTCGATATCGAAGACATCGCAAACGACACATGTGCGGTCTTCGCGTCCGCTGCAGCGCGCAAGGACCTGCCGTTCGTGCTGGAGATCGCAGACGACGCCAAGGGATCTTGGCGCGGCGACGCCGGACGCATTCGCCAGGTGCTTTCGAATCTGCTTTCGAACGCGGTCAAGTTCACGGAACGTGGCGAGGTCCGCGTTCAGGTCCGGAAGGAAAACACCGCCGGTTCCGAGGTGCTGGCGATCTCGGTGTCGGACACCGGCATCGGCGTGTCGGAGGAGAACCTTCCCAAGCTCTTCGAGAAATTCATCCAGGCCGACAGCACCACGACCAGGCGCTTCGGCGGCACGGGTTTGGGCCTGACGATCAGCCGCCATATCGTCGAGCTGATGGGCGGGACGATCGAAGTGGAAAGCCGCGTCGGCGTTGGCACGAGCTTTCTGGTGCGCGCGCCGCTGGCCTGGCTCGGTCAGCGCGGTCCCCGCCACGACGTCGCCGACGAACTCGCCACGCCCGCGGATCTATCGTCGCTGCGGGTGCTGGCGGCGGAGGACAACGAGACAAACCAGCTCGTGCTATCCACGCTGGTTCGATCGTTCGGGGTCGACATGGTCATGGTCGCGGATGGTCGGCAGGCCGTGGAAGCTTGGGAGGCAGGCAATTTCGACCTGATCCTCATGGACGTCCAGATGCCCGTGCTGGACGGGGTCGCCGCGACCCAAGAGATCCGCGCCATCGAGCGAAGGACCGGACGTCCGCACACCCGGATAATCGCGGTGTCAGCCAACGCGATGACTCACCAGGTGACTGATTATCTGGTCGCCGGAATGGACGGCCACGTCTCAAAGCCCATCGCGATCGAAAGTCTCTTCAGCGCGCTGGTCGACGCTGCTCAATCCGCAGCGACGCGAACGGCGGCCCACGCGGCCTAGCTTCAATACGCGCCGCGCGAGCGGGCGAACGCCACTTCGCGGACCTCGAAAATGAAGCCGACCCTGCTCGGTCTAGCGGCCGCTTTCATGGCGCTGTGCGCATCCACCGAAGGCCGCGCCGAGCCGTCGGATAATTACATTGTCGAGGCTCCGGCGGTTGTGCGCACAGACGACATGAACGCCGTGAACGCAGCCGAACCCTGGACGGTCAAGCCTGAGTCGCCCCGCGATTGGTTGACCTTACGGCTCCAGGCCGAACTGGGCCGCAGCCATTCGGGGGGGCCGCGATTACGCGAAATCTCTGGCGAGATGATGGCAGGCTTGACCGCGGACAAGGCTTATGGCGTTGCGGCCGAGGTCAACTACAGCCCGGGCGAGAAGGAGACCGAGTTCCAGGTCTTCGGCTTCGGATCTCGCGCGGTCGGCCCCCTCTCGGTCGAGGTCGAGCTTGGATTGCTCCGCAGCGCAGGCGATACCGGCTGGGCCTATACGTGGCGCCTCCACCGAACTGTGGGCGAAAGATGGTCCGCGGGGCTCGAAGGCGAAGGTCAGGGACCGCTGGGCCATGGCTTGGAGCACGAGCATCGTGGAGGCCCTAGCGTAGCCTTCGAAATGCCAAGCAGCCCGATCGAATTCCGGCTGGGCTATCTTTTCGGCCTCAACGGCGTGAGCGACCTTGCGATGCTGGGGTTGGAGTTAGACCTCTAGCCCTGGCTTCCACCGGACTGCGCCTCCACCATACGGCCGCCGATCGCTCTTCTTAACTCGCCTCGCGCCCTAGCAGGCGTCGCCCGACGTCTCCGTCCTCAAACGCCAAGGCCGCAGTTAGGTTGGCCGCCATGGGGTTCAGGGCGGGGCCTGGCCACTCGATGTTCCCTATATGTTCTTGACCGGCCACGCTGCCTGAGCTAAGCTTCCGTGCGGACCGCTCGGATGGCGCTGCCGATTTCAGGCGATCGGAGTTCAGAGCGGATGGCGCGCGGGAGCGGCGCAGGGGGGTCTACCGGTATACCCCTTTCGGTATACGCCCCTGCCGCACCACGCGCCCGACAAGATATTGATTAAACGTTATTTTATCAGAATCTGGCGGGGTGCGCCGCCACCCCGAAATGTGATCGCCGGCGTAAGCGATCGGGCCTTAAGCCGCCGCCCACTGGCCGGAGTCGAGCGCGCTGGGGTCGTCGATGGCCATTTCGTCCCAGTCCAGGTCCGGGGGCGGGCTGGAGGCGGCGGCGATCACCGCGCTCATCTCCGCCGCCGAGGTGACGCCCACCAGCACGGCGGTGGCCTCCGGGCGCGACAGGGCGAAGCCGAGCGCGGCCTGCAGCGGGTCGCTGCGGCCCTCGGCGATCAGCCGGCGGGCGCGGGAGATCCGGCTGGCGGCGGCCTTCAGGTGGGTGGGCGCCCGGTCGGGCGGCAGGAACAAGAGGCCGTTCAGGAAGATCGAGCGCAGGTGCACCTCGATGCCGACGCCGGCCAGCTGGGCCAGGGTGCCGTCCACCAGCAGGCGCTGGTCCAGCAGGCTGGCCGGGGCCTGGACGATGTCCGGCCGGAAGCGGCGGGCCATGCGCACCGGATCGTCGGAGGCGTAGACGCTCATGCCGATCTTCTTGCACAGGCCCGCATCGCGCATGGCCTTCATCCGGTCCCAGAGGGCCAGGCCATGGGCGCCGAACAGGTCCGACGCCGCCGGCGCCAGAATCGCGTCCACGGACTCCAGGCCGAGGCGCCGAAGTTGGGCGCGCAGCTCGGCCTCCACATGGTCGGGCCCCCGGTCGGGCCGCACGGTGGACAGCGTGATGCGGAAGGAATTGGGTCGCGGCAGGATCCCGGAGATCACCGTTTCGGCGTGCGCCGAGTGCCCGGTGATCTCGAACACCGGCAGCTGGGCGCGGGCGGCGATCTGCAGGATCTCGCGCGCCTCCACGTCACGCGGGCGCGACCGGGCGGCCGGCTGCGTCTGATCGAGGCCGAATTGTCCCGAGCCGAGCCCGAGCTTGGAAAGCGGAGATGTCATGAAGGCCGGCGAGCTCTTAACTGCGCAACTGTCAGCCCCCATACTGATCCTGGAGGCCTAAAGATCCCGTATCTGCAACCTTGCTGGGAGGTTAAGTTCGGCCGCATGCGCGAGCCCCTGCCCGAGTGGCCGACCTTCGGCCTCGACGACGATGTCCGCCCGGCGCTGGCGGCCGCGCGCGCCGCCGGCGCGCCTGCGGCGCTCGCCACCCTGGTCGCGGTGGGCGGCGGCGGGCCGCGGCCGGTGGACACCCAGATGGTCTTCGCCGACGGGATCGTGGCCGGCTATTTCTCCGGCGGCTGCGTGGAATCGGATGTCGCCGACCACGCCTTCGCCTGCCTGGCCGACGGCGAGCCGCGCCGCCTGGTCTATGGGGAGGGCAGCCCCTGGCCGGACATCCGCCTGCTCTGCGGCGCGCGCATCGAGATCTTCGTCGAACGGGTGGCGCCGGACGATCCGGCGCTGGCCGAGCTCCTGGCCGCGCGCGAGGATCGCCGGCCGGTGGTCTGGATCAGCGACGGGCGCCGGCGGGCCTGCACGGCGCCGGAGGCGGCGCAGGCCTGGAAGGGCGCGATCACCCGCCGGCATGACCCGCAGCCGCGGCTGGTGGTGTTCGGCGCCGATCCCACGGCCCTGGCCATCGCCCAGCTGGGCGCGCAGTCGGGCCTGGAGACCACCCTGGTGCGGCCCAAGGGCCCGGAACAGCCGCCGCCCCTGGCCGGCGTCGCCTATCGCCGGGAAGACCCGGCGCCGGCGCTGGCCGCCATCGGCCTCGATCCCTGGACCGCGGTGGCGGTGGCGACCCACGACATGGAGATCGACCAGGCGGCGCTGAGCGCCGCCCTGCCGTCGGCGGCCTCCTATGTGGGCCTGCTGGGCGCCCGCGCGCGCCTGCCGGAGCGGCTGGCGCGGCTGCGCGCCCTGGGGATTCCGGACGGCGCCCTCACCAAGCTGCACGCCCCCATCGGCCTCGACATCGGCGGCAAGGCGCCCTGGGAGGTCGCCGTCTCGGTGATCGGCGAGATCATGGCCCAGCGCTACGCCCGCGCCAGCGGCAGCACCTCCACCAGGTCGCCGGCGGCTGCAGCCGGGGCGCCGCCTCTGCGCCGCAGGAGCGCGTTGGCGGCCGCGAACACCGAGACCAGCGACGAATCCTGATCCCGATAGGGCCGGACGGTCAGGCCGCCGTCCTCGAAGGAAAGATCGGCGCGCATCCAGTGCTCGCGCGGGCCGTTGGCGCTCAGCGGTTCCGCGGCGTGCGCGCTCAGGGTCGCAAGTTCGGCCGGCGCCCCGGCGTAGGCGGCGAGGATCGGCCGCAGGAACAGCTCGGCGCAGACGAAGGCCGAGGCGGGGTTGCCCGGCAGGCCCAGCAGCCGGCGCCCGTCCCCCAGCACGCCGAAGAAGGTGGGCTTGCCCGGCCGCACGCTGACGCTCTGGACTTCCGGAACGAACCCCAGGGCCTCGGCGGCGGCGCGCACCAGGTCGTGGTCGCCCACCGAGGCGCCGCCCACGGTGACGATCAGGTCGGCCTCGGCGTCCCGCAGGGCGGCGATCACCGCGTCCAGCGCGTCGCGAACCGGCCGGGCCTTCGTCGCCACGGCGCCCCAGGCCTCGACCATGGCCTTCAGGGCCGGGGCGCCGGAGTCATAGATCTGGAAGCGGTCGGGCACGCCGGGCGCCTCGATGATCTCCTCGCCGGTGGAGATGAGGGTGACGCGCGGGCGTCCATGGACCCGGACCTCGGCGCGGCCGGCCGAGGCGGCCAGCGACAGCCGCCACGGGTCGATCCGCACGCCGCGCGCCAGCAGCGCCTCGCCGGCGCGGAAGTCGCCGCCGGCCGGCCGGATATTGGCGCCGGCCGGCGAGGCGGGGACCGTCACCTGGTCGCCTTCGCGGGTCGCATCCTCCTGGATGACCACCGTGTCGGCGCCCTCCGGAACGGCGGCGCCGGTGAAGATCCGCACCGCCTCGCCGGCCGCCAGCGGCCGCTCATAGCCGTGCCCGGCCGCGCTCTCGCCGGCGATCCGCAGGCGCCCCGGCGCATCTGCAGCCCGCAGCGCCCAGCCGTCCATGGCCGAGGCGCGGAACGGCGGCTGGTCGCGGACCGCCGTCACGTCCTCGGCGAGCACGCGGCCGATGGACTGGGTCAGGGGGACGGTCTCGGCGGGCAGGGCGGCGATCTTCGCCAGCATCCGCGCCCGGGCCTCGTCGACGGGAAGCAGCTTCATGGCGCGCGCCAGTCGCCGGAGGCGCCGCCGGACTTCTCGATCAGCCGGATCGCCTCGATGACCATGCCCTTCTCGGCGGCCTTCAGCATGTCGTAGAGGGTCAGGCAGGCGACGGAGACGGCGGTCAGCGCCTCCATCTCCACGCCGGTGGGGCCGGTGGTGCGCACCCGGGCGGTCACGGCCAGGCCGCCCTCGGCCGGCTCCACCGCCACCTCCACCTTGGACAGCGCCAGCGGGTGGCACAGCGGGATCAGGTCGGCGGTCTTCTTCGCCGCCATGACGCCCGCGATCTCGGCCACCGCGCGCACGTCGCCCTTCTTGCCCTGGCCGCTCTGCGCCAGCGCCAGGGTCGCGGCCGACATCCGCACGAAGCCCGCCGCGACCGCCTCGCGCGCCGTCGCCGGCTTGCCGGAGACGTCGACCATCCGCGCGCGGCCGGCCTCGTCGATGTGGGTCAGGCGGCTCACTTTTCTAAGAGGCGCGGCATCAGCTCGACCATGTTGCAGGGGCCGTGGCGGCTGTCGAGTTGGGCGGCGATCACCTTGTCCCAGCCGTCCTTCACCGCCCCGTTCGACCCCGGCAGGCAGAAGACGAAGACGCCCCCGATCAGGCCGGCGGTCGCCCGCGACTGCAGGGTGGAGAGCCCCACCGACTGGTAGCTGACCAGGTGGAAGATCACCGAGAAGCCGTCGATCTTCTTGTCGAACAGCGGCTCGATCGCCTCCGGCGTCACGTCGCGGCCGGTGATGCCGGTGCCGCCGGTGGTGATGATGGCGTCCACCGTCCTGGCGGCCACCCAGGCCTTCACCTGCTCGCGGATGGCGCCCACGTCGTCGCGCACGAGGGCGCGGCCGGCGAGTTGATGGCCGGCGGCGGCGATGCGGTCGACCAGCACCTGGCCGGAGGTGTCGCTCTCCTCGTCGCGGGTGTCGGAAACGGTCAGCACGGCGACGCGCACCGGCGTGATCGCCTTGGTCTCGTCGATCCGGCCGCCGGGGCTCAGCACAGGGGCGTTCATGGAAGGGTCTCCGGTTTGGGCGTTCTTTACCGCGTGGCGGGGGGCGCGCCTAGGCGCTGGTCTGCAGCGGGCGGACCGGATTGACGCAACCCGGGCGGCCAGCGTGAATGGCCCGGAAGACTTCTGGGCTTCAGGACCGGACGGGCGCGAGCGCATGACGAGACTGGGATTCTCCACGGAGCGGCTGGCGCGGATCGACCGGTTCCTGACCGAGCGCTACATCGAGCCCGGCCGCATCCCTTGCGCGCAACTCATCGTCGCACGGCGCGGGGAGGTGGCGCATTCGACGGTGCTGGGCCTGCGCGACGTGGAACGGGGCCTGCGCTGCGAGGAGGACACCCTCTTCCGCATCTATTCCATGACCAAGCCGCTCACCAGCGTGGCGCTGATGATGCTGTGGGAGGAGGGCGCGATCGCCCTCGACGATCCCGTGGAGAAGCACATTCCCGAATGGCGCGACCTGGGCGTCTTCAAGGCCGGGATCGTCGGCGGATTCGTCACCGACCGGCCGGCGAGGCCGATGCAGGTGGTCGACCTGATGCGCCACACCTCGGGCCTGACCTATGGCTTCCAGAGCCGCACCAATGTCGACGCCGCCTATCGCAGGCTGAAGATCGGCGACATGCCGGGGGTGCTGACCCTGGAGGAGACGGTCGCCGCCCTGGCCGCCTTGCCGCTGGAATTCTCGCCGGGGGAGGCCTGGAACTATTCCATCTCCACCGACATCGTCGGCTACCTCGTGGGCAGGCTCTCGGGGATGCCGTTCCAGGATTTCCTCAGGACCCGCATCCTGCAGCCGCTGAAGATGGTCGACACCGACTTCCAGGTCGCCCCCGGGCAGGAGCATCGGCTGGCCGCCTGCTACGGCGTGGGCGCGCAGGGCGGCCTGGCGCTGCAGGAGGACCCGCAGACCAGCCCCTACCTGAAGCCGCCGGTGTTCTACTCGGGCGGCGGCGGCCTTGTCTCCACGGCGGCGGACTACCTGCGCTTCATGCGCATGCTGGCCAACGGCGGCGTGCTTGACGGGGTGCGGCTGATCGCGCCCAGGACGCTGAAGCTGATGACCGCCAACCACCTGCCCGGTGGGCAGGACCTGACCAACCTGTCGCGGTCGATGTTCTCGGAATCCACCTACGCCGGGATCGGCTTCGGCCTGGGCTTCGCGGTGGTGTTCGACGCCCCGCGGACCCTGATCCCCGGCTCGAACGGGGAGTATTACTGGGGTGGGGCGGCCTCCACGGCGTTCTGGATCGATCCGGCCGAGGAGGTCATGGCGGTGCTCATGACCCAGCTGATGCCCTCGTCCTCCTATCCTATCCGGCGGGAGCTTCGGACGCTGGTCTATTCGGCGCTGGTGGAGACGAATGGGTGACCTCCTCGACCACCTCGGCCGCCGCCTCGGTCTCCTCGGCCCCTGAGGGCGGCGCCATGCCGGTGTCGGGGGCCTGGCCGCGCGGCAGGTCGTCGAGCAGGCGCGCCTTGCGCCAGCCGCCCCAGCGGTAGTAGCCGGCCGCCAGCAGCAGCGAGGTCACCGAGCCCATCGGGAAGCTCCACCAGATGGCGTCGTCCTGCAGATAGGGCAGCAGCAGTCCGGCGAACGGCACCCGCACCAGCCACATGGCGATGATCATGCCCAGCAGCGGCGGCCACACCGCGCCCGTGGCCCGCACGATCCCCATCAGCACGAAGCTCACGCCGAAGGGGACGAAACCCCACATCACCACCGCATTGATGTGCAGGGCCAGCGGCGTGGCCGGGCTGGAGGTGGGCAGGAAGAGGTTCAGCGCCAGCGGCTCGATGGCGTAGATCATCGCGATGGGTGTGGCGGTCATCGCCGCCGCATAGATCGCGCCGATCCAGGCGATCCGGTCGACCCGGTCCATCCTGCCGGCGCCCACGTTCTGCGCCGCCATGGACGAGACCGCCGCGCCCAGCGCCATGGCCGGCATCTGCACATAGGTCCAGAGCTGGGTCGCCGCCCCATAGGCTGCGGCCATGTGCGAGCCGAACCGGTTGACCATGGAGATCATCACCACCGCCGAGCCGGAGATGACCACCATCTGGAACGCCATGGGCAGGCCCTTGAGCACCAGGGTCCTGATGATCCGCAGGTCGGGCTTGAGCAGCCGCCACTCCTCCGGCCGCAGCACCAGGACGCTGTGGGTGCGGTAGAGGTGGACGATCATCGCGGCGAGCGTGATGGTCTGGCTGGTGAGCGTAGCCAGCGCCGAGCCGGCGATCCCCAGCCTCGGCGCCGGGCCCAGGCCCATGATCAGCACCGGGTTCAGGACGACGTCCATCGCCACGGCGAACAGCGAGAAATAGAACGGCGTGCGCGAATCCCCGGTCGCCCGCTGCGCCATCATCACGAAGGTGAAGAAGTACATGAACGGCATCGCCAGGAAGATCACTTGCAGGTAGGCGATAGCGTCCGCGCGGGCGTCGGCGGGGGTCCCCACCAGGGTCAGGATCGAGGGCGTGAGGGCGAAGCCGCCCAGCCCCACCGCCAGCGACAGGGCGATGAAGAAGGTCGTGGAGGCGCCCACCACCTTCTTGGCCAGGGCGGGGTCCTTGGCCCCGATGGCCTGGCCGATCAGCAGGTTGGCCGCCATGGTCGCCCCGAACGCGGCCCCCAGCATCAGGAACAGGATGATGTTGGCGTTGGAGGTGGCGGCCAGCGCCGCCTCGCCCAGCGAGTGGCTGACCCAGGCCGCGTTCGCCGAGCCGTTCAGCGACTGCAGGGCGTTCGAGCCCAGCACCGGCAGGGAGAACATCAAGAGCGTGCGGCCGATCGGCCCGGTGGTCAGGTCGCGATGCGGCCCCGGCCGGCGCCCGGCGACGGCCGGCGGCGTCTTCGGTGCGCGCGAATCGTCTTCGGCGGCAGGCTCCACGCCAAGTTCTCCATTGGCGCGACGGCGCCGGCTCGCGCGAAGCGCACCTCCCGCGGAGGCGACCCAAGCTTCGGCAGGCAGCGCTATAGACTCAAACCTGGGCGAGTGGGAGCGCCGCCTCAAGTCGCGCGGCGCGGCGCGGCCTCGGCCTTGAGACAGCCCAATTTCGCTGTATGAGGCGCGCAGACGCACGAAACGAGGTGGCAAGCCCGCCCCCATCGCCTACGAAGGGCTACATGAAAATCCTGATCACCGGCGGCGCCGGGTTCATCGGATCGGCGGTGGTTCGCCGCGCGATCGCGGATGGCCACGAGGTGGTGAACCTCGACGCCCTGACCTATTCGGCCAACCTGGAGAACGTGGCGGATGTCGCGGACTCGCCCCGCTACGCCTTCGAGCAGGCCGACGTCGCCGACGCGCCGGCGGTGGCGCAGGTGTTCGCCCGCCACCGGCCGGACGCGGTGATGCACCTGGCGGCCGAGAGCCACAACGACCGGGCCATTGAGGAGCCGCTCGCCTTCGTGCGCACCAATGTGCTGGGCACCGCCGTGCTGCTGGACGCCGCGCGCCGCCACTGGCAGGGCCTGGAGGGCCGGGCCAAGGCGGCGTTCCGGTTCCACCACGTCTCCACCGACGAGGTGTTCGGGGCGCTGGGCGAGGAGGGGGCCTTCAGCGAGACCACCCCCTACGACCCGAACTCGCCCTATTCGGCCAGCAAGGCGGGCGCCGACCACCTGGTGCGCGCCTGGGGGCGCACCTTCGGCCTGCCGGTGGTGCTGACCAACTGCGCCAACAACTACGGCCCCTACCAGTTCCCCGAGAAGCTGATCCCCACCGTCATCCTGCGGGCGCTCGAGGGCAAGACGATCCCGGTCTATGGCGACGGCCGGCAGGTGCGCGACTGGCTGCACGTGGACGACCACGCCGAGGCGCTGCTGCTGGTGCTGGAGAAGGGACGGCTGGGCGAGACCTACCTGATCGGCGGCGACTCCACCCAGCGCAACATCGAGCTGGTCCGTGCGCTCTGCGGCCACCTGGACCGCCTGGCCCCGGCGAATATTCCGCATGCGGAGCGCATCACCTTCGTCACCGACCGGCCCGGGCACGATTTCCGCTATTCCATCGACGCGACGAAGCTGCGGGAGGAGCTGGGCTGGTCGCCGACGACGCCGCTGGGCGACGGACTGGCCGACACCGTGCGTTGGTATGTCGAGAACAGCGCCTGGTGGCAGGGGATCCGTGATCGTGGCTTCCATTCCGAGCGGCTTGGCCTGGTGAAGGCATGAGCCTGAAGATCCTGCAGTTCGGGACCAGCGGGCAGCTCGCGCGCGAGCTGCTGTCCCGCCAGCCCGCGGGCGTGTCCGTGAAGGCCCTCTCGCGGGCCGAGGTGGACCTCGCCGACGCCGCCGCCGTGGGCCGCGCCATTACGGCCGAGCGCGACGTCGATCTGGTGCTGAACGCCGCCGCCTACACCGCCGTCGACAAGGCCGAGAGCGAGCCGGACCTCGCCTATGCGGTCAACGCCCGCGCGCCGGAAGCGATGGCCAGGGCCTGCGCCACGCGCGATGTCCCCCTCGTCCACGTCTCCACCGACATGGTGTTCTCCGGCGCCAAGCCCGGCGCCTATGTGGAAGACGATCCCGTGGGGCCGCTCCACGTCTACGGCGCCTCGAAGCTGGCCGGCGAGGAGGCGGTGCTGGCCTATGCGCCGCGCAGTTCCGTGATGCGGGTTTCGTGGTTGTTCTCGCCCTACGGCGCCAACTTCCTGCACCTGATGCTGCGCCTGGCCGAATCCCAGCCGGTGCTGAAGGTGGTGGACGACCAGCGCGCCCGGCCGACCTCGGCCGGCGACGTGGCGGCGTTCATCCTCGGCCAGGCCGAGCGGCTGGCCCGCGCGCCGGTGGGGGCCGAGGACTGGGGCCGCCTGCACGTGGTCAACCAAGGCGCTGCGACCCGCGTGGAGATGGCCGGGGAGATCTTCGCCCTGGCCTGGCCGGACCGGCCCGCGCCCGCCATCGAGCCGGTGCCGACCAGCGCCTTCCCGGCCGCCGCCCGCCGGGCGCTGAACACCGAACTGGACGGGGGGCGGCTGGAACGCGTGTTCGGCGCGCCGCTCCGCCCCTGGCGCGCGGCCCTGGCCGAGGTGATCGCCGAACTTCGTCCGCAGAGCAGGGCCGTCGCATGAGAAAGGGCATCGTTCTGGCCGGAGGCTCCGGCACCCGGCTGCATCCCCTGACGCTGGCGGTCTCCAAGCAGCTGCTGCCGATCTACGACAAGCCGATGATCTATTATCCGATCTCGGTGCTGTTGCTGGCCGGGGTGCGCGAGATCCTGATCATCACCACGCCGGAGGACCAGGCCGGCTTCAAGCGGCTGCTCGGAGACGGCTCCCAGATCGGGGTCAGGTTCGAATACGTGGTGCAGGCCAAGCCCGACGGCCTGGCCCAGGCCTATATCCTCGGCGAGGATTTCGTGGGCGGCGAGCCCAGCGTGATGATCCTGGGCGACAACATCTTCTTCGGCCAGGGATTCGGGCGCCTCCTGCGGGCGGCGGACGCCCAGGCCCATGGCGCCACCGTGTTCGGCTATACGGTGCAGGACCCGGAACGCTACGGCGTGGTGGAAATGACGCCCGACGGCCGGGTTCTGGGCATCGAGGAGAAGCCTGCCCAGCCGAAGTCCAACCATGCCGTCACCGGCCTCTATTTCTACGACGGCCGGGCCAGCCAGTTCGCCCGCACCCTGAAGCCGTCCTCGCGGGGCGAGCTGGAGATCACCGCCCTCAACCAGTGCTACCTCGACCAGGGCGATCTGCACGTCCAGCTGCTGGGCCGCGGCTTCGCCTGGCTCGACACCGGCACCCACGACAGCCTGATCCAGGCGGGCGAGCTGGTGCGCACCCTCGAGCAACGGCAGGGCCTGCGCATCGGCTGCCTGGAGGAGGTGGCCTTCCGCCAGGGCTGGATCGACCGCCGGCAGCTCGCCGACCTCGGCCGCGCCCTGAGCAAGAGCGAGTACGGGGTCTACCTGCGCCAACTCGCCGAACAGCCGATCGGGACGGACGAGCCGGCCGAATAACCCCCAGGGGAGATCAGTCCGGCCAGATGTCGTGCAGGTCGCCCTTGCGATTCAGCATCCGCACCGCCCGCTTGACCACGGCCAGCAGCCGCTCGCGCCGGGCTTCCTCGTCGTAGGTGAGGGCGCCGCGGGCCAGGCCCTCCAGCAGGAAGCGGCCGAGGTCGCGGCTGGTCTGGAAGCGCGGGTCGCTGCCGGCCTGCGCCAGCGCCAGGAAGCGGTCACCCACCTGGGCGCGGTCGAAGGCGCTCTGGGCGTTGGCCAGCCGCTCGCGCAGCATCGGATCGCTGCGGGCGGCGGCCTCCAGCTCGGCGAAGGCCACGAAGGGCGTCTTGTGCAGCAGGCCCCAATAGGCGTCGATGGCGTGTTCCGCCGCGTCGACGCCCGCCGCCGGCGGGGTGGCGGCGGCCTGCTCGAACAGCCGGGCGCGCTCCAGGTCGATATAGGCCACGGCGGCGGCGACCAACTCCTCGCGGGTGGCGAAATGGTAGAGCATCGCGCCGCGGGTCAGCTTGGCCGCATCGGCGATCAGGCCGTTCGTCGCCGCGTGATAACCCACCTGGGCGAACAGCGTCATCGCTGCGTCCAGGATGCGCGCGCGGGTGCGCAGAGACTTGGGAGTCTCCTTCGCGGGAGAAGTTCGGGCGTCCATTGGACCAGAATGTAGTCGACCGGGGAGGTCTTTGCTGGCCGGTTCCTAACAGGCTGCGACGTCATGGCGCCAGCGCTGCCGGGATGTTTCACGAAAGTGACATGCAATCAGCCTATCGGGCAGGCAATTCGGGCCGCGCGAGGGGCGTTCATGAGCGATCCGGGCGTCCGTCACTATAGGGCGGTGTTCATCTCCGATGTCCACCTGGGAACCCGCGGTTGCCAGGCTGAGCTGCTGCTCGACTTCATCCGCCACATGGAGTGCGAGACCCTCTACCTCGTGGGCGACATCATCGACGGCTGGAAGCTGAAGGGCGGCTGGTACTGGCCGCAGAGCCACAACGACGTGGTGCAGAAGGTCCTGCGCCTGGCCCGCAAGGGGGTCGACGTCATCTATGTGCCCGGCAACCACGACGACCGGGTGCGGGATTTTTGCGGCGTCCATTTCGGCGGCGTGGTGGTGGCGCGCGACGCCATCCACCAGACCGCCGACGGCCGCCGGTTCCTGGTCACTCATGGCGACGAGTTCGACGGGGTGGTGCAGCACGCCCGCTGGCTGGCGATCCTGGGCGACCAGGCCTATCGCGCGCTCCTGACCGCCAACACCCTGTTCAACGGGGCCCGCCGGCGCCTGGGATTCGGCTACTGGAGCCTCTCGGCGTTCCTGAAGACGCGGGTGAAGAACGCCCTGCAGTTCATCGAGAACTTCGAGGCGGCCGTCACCGAGGAGGCGCGCCGGCGCGGCGTGGACGGGGTGATCTGCGGCCACATCCACAAGGCCGAGATGCGCGACATCGACGGCCTGCTCTATGTCAACGACGGCGACTGGGTGGAAAGCTGCACCGCCCTGGTGGAGCACGACGATGGCGTCCTGGAGATCGTCGATTGGGCCAAGCTGCGGGCCCGCGCCGGCCGCCTGCGGCCTTCCGCCCCGGCCATCGGCGCCGCGGAGCCCGCGGCCGCCTGACGCGGCCCGATTGACAGGCCCGGCGAATTCACGACAGTGCCGCTGCCATGATCCCGCCGAGCCCCGTCAGCCTGCGAGACCGTCAGAAGGCCGCCACCCGTGAGCAGATCCTGCGCGCGGTGGCCCGGCAGCTGGAGGCGGGGGCCCTGGAGGACCTGAGCTTCGCGGAGGTCGCCGCCGAGGCCGGGCTGGGCGAGCGGACCGTCTACCGCCATTTCCCCACCAAGGAGGCGCTGCTGGGCGCCTTCTGGGCCTGGCTGCAGGCCCAGGCCCTGTCCCCGTCCAAGCCGGCGCCCGTCCGGCGCGAGACGGTCGCCGCCCCGCGCGAAACCTATCGCCCGATGCGGATCCTCGTGGCCACCGACGCCTGGGAGCCGCAGGTCAACGGCGTGGTGCGCACCCTGACCCGGGTGGTGGAGGAGCTGCGCGCCATGGGCCACGCCGTGGAGGTGGTGAGCCCTGACCAGTTCAAGACCTTCCCGCTGCCCACCTATCCCGAGATCAAGGTCGCGCTCGGGGTCTACGAGCCGGTGCAGGAGCGCTTCAAGGCCTTCGAGCCCGAGGCCATCCACATCGCCACCGAGGGCCCGATCGGCCTGGCGGCCCGGCGGATCTGCGTGGAGTGGAAGCTGCCCTTCACCACCAGCTACCACACCCGCTTCCCGGAATACGTCTCGGCGCGCCTGCCGCTGCCGCTGGCGGCCGGCTACGCCTACATGAAGTGGTTCCACAAGCCGTCCGGCCGGCTGATGGTGGCGACGCCCACCATGCGCGACGAGCTGCAGCGCCATGGGTTCCGCAACATCTCGGCCTGGTCGCGCGGGGTCGACACCCAGGCCTTCCGCCCGCGCGAGCCGGACGAGCCGGACGTCTTCGCGAACCTCGCCAAGCCGGTCTGGCTCTGCGTCGGCCGCGTGGCGGTGGAGAAGAACATCGAGGCTTTCCTGGGCATCGACCTGCCGGGCACCAAGGTGGTGGTGGGCGACGGTCCCCAGCGCGAGGAACTGATCGCCAGGTATCCCGAGGCGGTGTTCACCGGCGCCAAGTTCGGCCCGGAGCTGGCCGCCCACTTCGCCTGCGCCGACGTGTTCGTGTTTCCCTCGCTCACCGACACCTTCGGCCTGGTGATCCTCGAGGCGATGGCGGCGGGAACGCCGGTCGCGGCCTATCCGGCCCCCGGACCGATCGACATCCTGCCGGGCTCGGGCGCGGGCGTCGTGGCCCACAGCGCCACCGAGGGCCTGCGGGAGGCCTGTCTCGACGCGCTCAAGCTCGACCGCAAGGCCGTGCGCGCCTTCGCCGAGGGCTTCTCCTGGCGCGCCTGCGCAGAAGACTTCGTCCGCAACCTGCAGCCCTATCCGGAACCGGAAAAGACCCGCTTCTGGCGCCGTCTGCGCCGGCTCGCGCGGGTGCGGCGGCGTCCGGCGCTGGCGAGCTGACGTCAGCCCCGGAGGTCCGCCTTCAGGGTGCGGATGACAGCGCCGCGGCGGTTTGGCCCGCGGGCCACGCCCGCATCGCCGCATCGACGATCTCGCCCAGCATGGCGGGGGTGGCGCCGTCGGCGGCCTGGACGGACATCCCCTGGAGGACGGCGCCGTAGAACCGTGCGAGCGCCCGGGCGTCGATATCGGCCGGCAGCTCGCCCCGCAGACGGCCCTGTTCGACCCGGGCCACGAAGGTGCGAAACAGCAAGGTCCTAAGGTCGGCGACCGCGTCGCGGACCGTCGCGCCCTCCTGGCCGCACTGCAGGGCGGCGTTGGCGACCATGCAGCCGGGCGGGGAACTCGGGTCGGCGTAGTGGTCCGCGGCGTATCGGAGATAGGCCTCCACGGCGTCGCGGGCCGACGGCGCCTCGCGCAAAACCCTGCCGTGCCCCACGCGGGCCACCTTCAGATAGTGCTCCAGGGCCTTGCGGTAGAGCGCTTCCTTGGAGCCGAACGCGGCGTACAGCGTCGGCGGCGTCACGCCCATGGCCTCGGTGAGCATCGCCACCGAGGTCCCCTCGAAGCCGTGCCGCCAGAACAGGTCGGTGGCCAGCGCCAGGGCGGCCTGGCGGTCGAACGTCGACGGGCGGCCTCTTCGGCGGGGTGATTCACTCATTAGATATCGGTCACTATAAAATGTTTGACGGAGGCGCATTTTTATATAGTGATCAGTAAAATAAATCCACTGGAGCCTGCGATGAACAATGTGAACCCGGAGACCGTGCTGGTGACCGGCGGTTCGGGCTACGTGGGGAGCTGGGTGGCCGCCAAGCTGCTGCAGGGCGGCCATCGCGTCCGGGCCACCCTGCGCGACCTGGGACGGGAGCAGGAGGTGCGCGACGCGGTCGGACGCCTCGGCTCCGCCGGCGACCGGCTCGAGTTCGTCAGGGCGGACCTGCTGGCCGATGACGGCTGGGACCGGGCGGTGGAGGGCTGCGCCTATGTGATGCATGTCGCCTCGCCCATGATGGTCCGCGACAATGTCCGCCCGGCCCGGGAAGGCGTCATGCGGGTGCTGAAGGCCAGCGCGCGCGCCGGCGTCAGGCGCGTGGTGGTCACCTCATCGTCCGCCGCGGCCAGCCGGCCACCCGGCGACGCGCGGCCGGCCGACGAAACCGTCTGGACCGATCCGGACGCCAAGGGGCTCAATGACTACGGGCGCTCGAAGACCCTGGCCGAGCGTGACGCCTGGGACTTCATGGCTACGCCGGCGCGGGGCGAGATGACGCTCACCACCATCCTGCCGGTGTTTATCCAGGGCCCGGTGCTGGGCGCCGACTACTCACGCTCGGTGGGCCTCGTCGCCGACATGCTGCAGGGCAAGATGCCGGCCGTTCCGCGCCTGGGCTTCAGCATGGTCGACATCCGCGACCTCGCCGACCTCCACGTCCAGGCGATGACGGCGCCACAGGTGGCGGGTGAGCGGATCATCGCCAGCAGCGACTTCCTCTGGTTCGCCGACATGGCGCGGATCCTCAAGGAGACCCTGGGACCGGCGGCCGCCAAGGTGTCGCTTCGCCAGGCGCCGGACATCGTCCTGCGTCTCGCCGGCCTGTTCAATCCGGAGATCCGCGCCCTGGCGCCGGGGCTGGGCCGTCGCCGGGAGTCGTCCTCGGCCAAGGCCGAACGCCTGCTCGGCTGGCGCGCCCGGCCGGCGGCGCAATCGGTGACTGACGCCGGGCGCAGTCTGATCGAGGCCGGCCTCGCCTGACCTTGCCGCTCAGGGCTCGGTGTAGTCGGAGCAGTCGGGAAGCGGGCTGTCGGGGACGTAAGCGCCCTTGCCAGGGGCGTAGGTCAGCACTCGGATGACGCTGCAGCGCGCATCACGCACCCGCTTCAGGTCGCGGGGCTTCAGTGGCGGCCGGGTGGTGGAATCGGTCCGGCGGGAAGCGTCGGCGGGGTAGGCCGTCGCCACGGCGCCGTAGGTCAGGCGTGGCAGGCCCTCCACGGAGGGCTCGGACGGCGTCAGGGTGGCGTTGAACAGATACTCGTCCTGGCATGCGCCCGCCCGGTTGCGGGTGTCGCGCTCGCTGAAACAGGCGCGCATCTGCAGGGCGGCGGAGAGCGGGGCCGACCAGACTTCCCGGGCGGAGACGGTTTCTCGGGCGACCGGGACGACATGCAGCAGATGCAGCGTCGCCGCGCTGCCGCCGCCGCCGGAATAGCCGGCGTTGACCTGCGTTTCGACGCCCATCAGCAGCCCGCCGGACGGATCGTCCAGGCGAAGGATCTTCGGCCACAGGCCGTAGTCCGCATCCTGCTCCTCGTCGGGCAGGGGATAGGTGGCCGCGGGCGTCGTCGGCGCCGTGGGCCGGCCTGCGAAGACGGCCAGCGTCCAGCGGTTGGACTCCACGTCCTTGCTGAGCTCGGCGCACCAGCGGCGATCGTCCGTACAATGCGTCGCGCTGACCGTTTCGTCCGGGCCCGGCTGCACGGGCTCGAACCGCTCGAAGCCCGTCGCCGTCCCCGCGCCCCCGGCCAGGAACAGCGCCAGAGCCAGGCCGCTCATTCGGTGTCGATCCGATAGCCGCAGCCGGCCAGCACCTTGCCGGGGTGGCTGTCGACGGTGGAGACGTTGAGGGTGGTCGTGGCGGTCAGCTTCACGTCCTCGGAAACCTGCTCCTCGATCTGGCTGACGACCTTCTCGGCCAGGTACTTGCCGGGCCGATCCACCGCGGCCGTGACGCCAAGCTGGGCGCCGAGGGGATGCGGGTCGGCCTCGTCGAGCACCGCCAGGACGCCGGCGCTGTTGAAGGCCACGTGCGAGGTCGTCCGGCCGAACACGGTGATGGGCGCGGCCAGCCGGTATTCGGCGAGGAAGGGATTGGCGGACTTCACCTCGCGCATCCCCAGCCGCTTCAGGGCTGCGGCGCGCCCGGAGCCGGTGAGTTCCGTCGCCAGGCTATTGTAGGCCGTGACGCCCCCCGCCCGGCATTCCACCAGCGCCGCCAGATCGCCGGCCTGCGGGGCGTCATCCTTGGCGCCGGCCGTTCCGGCGGCGAGCGCGATCGTCAGGAGGGTACGGATCGGCAACGGACGTCCCTTCACATTTCGGCGTCGTTGCGGAGCTTAGCAAAAAAAAACGCCGCGCTCCCGAAAGAGCGCGGCGCGTCGGAGGGGATTTGTGCCTCTGTCAGCTCGCCGGGCGCGCCATGGCGGGAAGCTTGGCGGCCGTCTCCTTGTTGCCGTCGTGCTGGCCGGCCGGCAGCGGGATCAGGCCGCGGCTCTGCAGGTAGCCCCCGCGGCCGGTGGCCGCGTCGGAGACGAACTCGTTGACGAACTCCTGCAGGCCCTGGGTGACGCCCACCTGGCCCTTCTTCACGTAGATGTAGAGCGAGCGGGACAGCGGGTAGGAGCCGTCCGAAATGGCCGAGGCGGTCGGCTTGATGCCGTTCACCGAGCTGCCCTTCACCTTGTCGCCGTTCTCTTCGAGGAAGGAGTAGCCGAACACCCCGAGCGCGCCCGGCGTCTTGGTCAGGGTGCCGACGATGGCGTTGTCGTTCTCGCCGGCGTCGACCCAGCCGTCCTTGCGCAGCGGATCGACCAGTTCCTTGAACTTTTTCTCGTTGTCCGAGCGCACGGCGTCGGCGGTGGGGAACTTGCGCGCCCCGGCCTCGATCGCCAGCTCCACGAAGGCGTCGCGGGTGCCGGAGGTCGGCGGCGGACCATAGACCAGGATCTTGTTGCCCGGCAGGCCCGCGCCGACTTCGTCCCAGGTCTTATAGGGATTGGCGACGAACTTGCCGCCGCGCAGCACCTGCTGGGCCAGGCCCAGATAGAGGTGCTCCAGCTTGAAGTTGTAGTCCGGGCCTTCCTTGTCGGTGGCGACGACGATGCCGTCGAAGCCGATCTTGATCTGGACGATGTCCTTCACGCCCTTGGCGGCGCAGGCGTCGAACTCGGACTTCTTCATCGGCCGCGAGGCGTTGGCGATGTCCGGGAAGGCGTCGCCCATGCCGCCGCAGAACAGCTTGATGCCGCCGCCGGTGCCGAGGCTTTCGACCTTGGGCGCCTTCTTGCCGGTCTTCTTGGCGTAGTTCTCGGCCACGCGGGTCGAGAAGGGGAAGACCGTGGAGGAGCCGGCCGCCCACACATAGTCGCGCGCGGCCCAGGCCCCGCTGGCCGGAAGGAGCATCGCCGCCGCGGCGGCGCAACCCAGAAGCTTTTTCATGTGATCTCCGATCTTGGAGCCCATCGACTAGAAGTCGATCTGGGCGCGCACTTGGAAGGTGTCGACCTTGGATTCCCGGACGGCAACGGGCGTATCGATCTTCGAATGGGTGTAGTTCACCATCAGGCGGGCATAGCCGGTGGGGTAGTAGTTCGCGCCCAGGGTCCAGGCCTTGTACTTGCCGGCGTCCTGCGCAAGCGTCCGTCCCGCCGCCGTGGCCGCGGTGTCGAAGGCCTCGGTCAGGTCGGCGTAGTCGTAGCGGACCGCCAGTTCGACCCCGCCGAAGCCGCCGGCGGTGATCGGATTGAGGATCTTCGGGCGCCCGAACTCGCCCTTGGTGGCGTCGTAGTTGCGCGTCTCGCCGGTGGGCCAGAAGCTGGCGAAGGCGTAGCCCACCTTGACGTTGGGGTCGCGCCCGCCGCCCGAGATCGTCTGCAGGCGGTTGACCTTGATGTCGGCGTATTCGCCCTGGACCGAGAACGGGCCGTGCATGAACGCCGCCTCGAGACCCCAGGTGGTGTCGGTGTTGCCGATGCCGCCGGTGGTGAAGTAGCGGCCGGAGTCGCCGTAGTTGGTGTTCGGCCGGCCGGCGTAGGAGAAGGCCCCTTCGTCGCCGTGGTTGCGGTGGCGGCCGAAGACGGCCAGGTGCAGCTTGTCGGTGTCCGTCAGGATCGGCGCGTAGGACACGCGGCCGGTGAAGCCCACCCGCTCCTTGCTGCCGGGATTGGCGGTCGCGGTGTTGTTGACGTCCGCGCTGTTGATGCTCGCCCCCTGCAGGGCGCCGGTCACGGTCCAGTTCGGGCCGTTCGCCTTGCCCACCAAGGACAGTACGTAGGAGTCGGGACCCAGGTCGCCGTAGGGGCCGCGGTCCATGAAGGTGGTGAAGCGGGTGGAGGTGAGGTTCTCCAGCCCCGCCGCCTTGATGTTGCCGACCATGATCGAGGTCATTTCGGTGGGCTTGAACTCGATGACCACGTCATCCCAGGCCCAGGCCCCGCCGTTCACGGCGCCGCCCTCGGCCTTGTAGGCGATGTAGTTGTTCAGCTTGCCCTCGATGCCGAGGAAGGCCTGGCGGCCGCGGATGTTGCTGGTCTTGTAGTCGGGGTTCGGCGCCACGCGCTTCACGTCCTGGTACACATAGTCGAGCAGGATCCGGCCGCGGACCTTGAACTGCACGTCGTCGTTGGTCCATTGCGGCGCCCCCTTCCAGGCGGTCGTCGTGTCCTGCGCTTGCGCGCCCCCGCCGAAGCCGACCACCAAGACGGCGGCCAGCCCGGCCCCGCTCAGCAGCGAGGTCAGAGTTTTCATCATTGGATCCTTGTCGCTATCCCCATTCCCCAAGATCAGTCCGATCAGGGTAGGGGCGGCTTAGCGACGTCCTGTGACGGTGCGCCGAAGCTTTCACGACAATCCGGCGTCGGACTTACGACAGCCGGGATTCGGATTTGTGACAGTTCCGCCCTGCTTCGAGGGGGAGTGATCCGCTTACGGAGCGTCGGTGTCCGAACGGCGCCTCAGAGCAGCCGGCTGCGGATCGCCTGCGAGAGGAAATCGATCAACGAAACCGCGACGACGATGACCAGCACGATGGCCGAAACCTGCGAATAGGAGAAGCTGTTCAGGGTCTCGAACAGGGTCTGGCCGATGCCGCCCGCCCCGATCAGGCCCAGGACTGTGGCGGAGCGCGCGTTCGACTCAAGGCGATAGAGGCCATAGGAGGTCCAGAGCGGCGCGACCTGCGGGATCACCCCCCAGCCGATCTCCTGGATCCGCAGGGCGCCGGTGGCGCGCACGCCCTCCACCGGGCCCTTGTCGATCGCCTCGACGGCTTCCGAGAACAGCTTGGCCAGGACGGCCCCGGTGTTCAGGGCGATGGCGATCACGCCGGCGAGGGGGCCGGGGCCCACCGCCACCAGGAACAGCATCCCCACCACGAGGTCCGGGATCGAACGCAGCAGGTTCATGAACAGGCGCATCGGCTGCTGCAGCCACACCGGCGAGACGTTGCGCGCGCAGGCCAGGCCGAACGGGATGGCCAGGATCACCGCGATGACGGTGCCCCAGAGCGCGATCTGCACCGTCAGCCACATCTGGGCGACGTAGAGCTTCCAGTAGGAGAAGTCGGGCCGCAGCAGGTCGTGCGCGAACACGCGCATGTTCTCGGAATTGGAGAACAGCAGGGTGACCTTGCGCATCTCCACCGGCGCGAACGACAGGGCGAGCAGCACCACCACCCCGCCCCAGACCAGGATGTCGGGCGCGCGCTGCGCCAGGGTGCGGCGCGGCGGGCCGGGCGTGGCGGCGGGATCGACGGGCGCCGTCATCCGGCGTCGGGATTGACGGCCCGGCGCTGGGCGGCCTTGGCCTGCACCTCGTTGAAGGTCTTCTGCGCCTTGGCGATGCGGCCGGCGTCGCCGCTGCGCTTGGCGGCGGCCAGGGCCTCGCCGGCCTCCATCTCGCGGATCGGGTCGAGATAGCCGTCGTCGGCCGGACGGAAGCCGCCGTAGGCCAGGCCCTTCAGCACCTCGCGCTGCTTCTCCGCCACCGGGCCGGAGCCCACGCCATAGGTGAGGAAGAACTGCCGCATCTTCTCACGGATCGCCGGGTCCAGGTCCTTGCGGGCGACGATCGAGGATTCCGGCAGCGGCGGCGAGCGCCAGATGACCTCGATCTTGTCGGCGATCTCCGGATTCTCCCGGCCTGCGAACACCAGCCCCACCGTGTTGTTGGTCGCCACGTCGAGCACGCCGTTGGCCACCGAGAAGACGTTCGCCTGGTGGCTCGCCGAGCGCACGACCTTGAAGCAGTCCGCCGGCGTGACGCCGCGGGGGGTGAAGAGATAGGTCATCGGCGCCAGGGTTCCCGAGGTGGATTTCGCATCCCCCAGGCCGAAGGAGTAGCGCTTGCCGCACTTCATGACGTCGTCGAGGGCGATGCCGCTGCCCTTTTTGACGATCAGCACCGACTCGTAGGAATCCACGCCGCCGGAATCCACCACCCGGCCCAGCACCTGCCCATTGGCGCGGCGCACCGCCTCCAGGGCGGGAAGGGCGGAGAACCAGCCCACCTGGACCTGGTTGAACCGCATGGCCTCGATCAGGGCGGTGTAGTTCGAGGCGAAGAACGGCTTCACCTTGACCCCGAGTTGGGCCGACATGTCGTCGATCAGCGGCTGCCACAGGGGCTGCATCGACTGCTGGTTCTCGGCCGAGAGGATGGAGAAGGTGATCTCCTTGGTGTCCGACTTGGACTCGGACGGCTTGGGGCTGCAGCCGGCCAGGCCCAGGAGCGCCGCGAAGGCGAGGCCCGCGAGGAGGCGTCGCGCGATCATGTGGGGGCTCCTTCCCAGAAGACGTCCTCGAACTCCGGGCCGTAGATGTCGATCAGGCGGCCCTGGTCAAGCTCCGCGGCCAGGCCGTCGTAGGCGATCTTGCCGGCCTTCAGCGCCACCACCCGCCGGCAGTAGCGCAGGGCGTAGTCCACCTGGTGCAGGGTGACCACCACCGTCAGGCCGTCCCGGGCGTTCAGGTCGCGCAGGGTCTCCATTACCCGGCGCGCCGAGACCGGGTCGAGGGAGGCCACCGGCTCGTCGGCCAGGATGATCTTGGCCCGTTGCACCAGGGCCCGGGCGATCGCCGCCCGCTGCTGCTGGCCGCCGGAGAGGGTGTTGGCCCGCTGGGCGGCGTATTCGGCCACGCCCACCCGGGCCAGCGCGGCCATCACCGCGGCGTTGGTCTCGGCCGGCCACAGGCCCAGCAGGCCGCGCAGGGCCGGGATCCGGCCCAGCGAGCCCAGCGCCACATTGGTGAACAGGCTGAGCCGGCCCACCAGGTTGAACTGCTGGAAGATGAAGCCGATGCGGATGCGCGCCTCGCGCACCCTGTCGCTGAGCCGGCCGCGCGCCTGCACCGGGCCGCCGAACGCCTCGATCACCCCTTCGCCCGGGTCGATGGTCTGCAGGCCGCTGATCGAGCGCAGCAGGGTCGACTTGCCCGAGCCCGACGGGCCGATCAGGGCCACCATCTCGCCGCGGCTCACGTCCAGGGAAACGCCATCCAGCGCCCGGCGCGCGCCGAAGCTCTTGGAGACGTTGCGGATCGACAGCACGGCGGCGTCAGGCATGGACCGCTGAATTTCCCCACGAGCGCAAAGCCCTAAGGGCGCCGGACGCCCGCCCCGTGACTGCGGCTTTCATGGCATGCCTTTCGCGGTGCGGTCTAGCGCCCCCCTGTGCTCGCGTGTCGCGGGCAAGGCCTTTACATCGGGGGACTGTTCCCCTATTTCGCACGGCTCCGGCGGACCCGATGTCCTGAAAAGCGCTGCTAACGCCGGATTGGGTTCAACTATCCGTTGGGGGTTACGTGAATTGCACACGTATCATACGCCCCTGGACCTGGTCCGTGAGCGGTCGCCTGAACGTCCTGTCGCCTTTGCGCGGCCGGGCGTCGTGGCCGTAGCGGCGCGCTGGTTCCAGGAAAACTTTAAAGGCGACGTCTTCTATGCCGTGAAGGCCAACCCTTCGCCGTGGGTCATCGAGACCCTCGTCGCGAACGGGGTGACGTCGTTCGATGTGGCCTCGATCCCCGAGATCGAGATCGTCGCGCAGTTCGCGCCCGGATCGCGCATGGCCTTCATGCATCCGGTCAAGAGCCGCAGGGCGATCGCTCAGGCCTACTTCGATCATGGGGTGCGCACCTTCGCGCTCGACACCCATGAGGAGCTGGCCAAGATCCTCGAGGCCACCGGCGAGGCCAAGGACCTCAACCTGATGGTCCGCCTGGCCGTCTCGGCGGAGGGGGCGGCCTATTCGCTCTCGGGCAAGTTCGGGGTGGAGGCGCACAACGCCCCCTCCCTGCTGCTCGCCGCCCGCCGCGCGACCCAGGACCTGATGGGCGTCTCGTTCCACGTGGGCAGCCAGTGCATGCGGCCGACGGCCTACCAGGCCGCCATGGCCCAGGCCTCGCGCGCCCTGGTCCGCGCCGGCGTCTTCGCCGACGTGGTGGACGTGGGCGGCGGCTTCCCGTCGGTCTATCCCGGCATGATCCCGCCGGACATGGCCGACTACCTGGACTCCATCGACCGCGCCTTCGCCGAGATGATGGTGCACGAGACCACGGAGCTGTGGTGCGAGCCCGGCCGGGCGCTGGTGGCGGAAGCCTCCTCGATCCTCACCAAGGTCGAGCTGAAGAAGGGCGACGCGCTCTACCTCAACGACGGCTCCTACGGCAGCCTGTTCGATGCGGCCCACACCAAATGGCCTTTTCCGGTCAAGCTGATGCGCACCGAGGACGGCGAAGCCTTCGAAGTGGAAGGCCCCTTGCGGCCCTTTCGTTTCTATGGGCCGACCTGCGACTCCCTCGACCACATGCCGGGCCCGTTCTGGCTGCCGGAGGACGTCCGTGAGGGCGATTACGTGGAGATCGGCATGCTGGGCGCCTATGGCGTGGCGATGAACACCCGTTTCAACGGCTTCGGCGACGCCGAGACCGTGGCGGTGGACGACGCCCCCATGGCCTCGATGTTCGGCCTCGCCCGTCGCTCGATCCCGACGCCCAGGACCGAGACGCAGAATGTCGTGAAGCTGTCGCGCGCCCGCGGCAAGAAGCGCCGGCGCAGATAGAAATCGCGATTCACGCGTTTAGCGCACGGCCCGTCGCTCCGTCCGGGCCGTGCGCGCTTCTATGGACGGGCGCTCAAACTCCAAGGGAACGAAGAGAATGAACGCTGACGTTCAGGCGACCAACCGCAAGGCCGAACTCCTGGCCGACACCGTCGAGCATGTGGCGATCGACCAGTACGACGCCCGGCCGGTGATCGACGCCATGCGCAAGATGAGCTTCACCAGTAGAGACACCGCGCGGGCGGCCGACATCCTGTCCATGGCCATCGAGGACAAGGGCTGCTCCACCTGGCTGACGCTGGCCGGCTCCACCAGCGCCGGCGGCTGCATGCACATCTACCGCGACATGGTGAAGTACGGGATGATCGACGTGGTGGTCTCCACCGGCGCCTCGATCGTCGACATGGATTTCTTCGAGGCCCTGGGCTTCAAGCACTACCAGGCGCAATCGAACGTCGACGACCGTGACCTGCGGGCCCTCTACATCGACCGCATCTACGACACCTACATCGACGAGGAGGAGCTACAGAGCTGCGACTCCACGATCAAGGACCTCTGCGACGCGCTCGAACCGCGCCCCTATTCGAGCCGCGAGTTCATCTTCGAGATGGGCAAATGGCTGGCTGACGGGAACGCCAAGAAGCCCGGCTCGCTGATCGAGACCGCCTACCGCGAAGGCGTGCCGATCTTCTGCCCGGCCTTCACCGACTCGTCGGCCGGCTTCGGCCTGGTCAAGCACCAGGTGGAGCGGATGAAGGCCAAGCAGCCCTATCTGACCATCGACAGCGTCGCCGACTTCCGCGAGCTCACCGACATCAAGATCGCCGCGGGGACCACCGGCCTGTTCATGGTCGGGGGCGGCGTGCCGAAGAACTTCGCCCAGGACACCGTGGTCTGCGCCGAGATCCTCGGCGTGGAGGCGGAGATGCACAAATACGCGGTGCAGATCACCGTCGCCGACGTGCGCGACGGCGCCTGCTCGTCCTCGACGCTGAAGGAGGCCTGCTCCTGGGGCAAGGTCGACGTGACCTGGGAGCAGATGGTGTTCGCCGAGGCCACCACGGTGGTGCCGCTGATCGCCTCCGACGCTTGGCACCGGGCGGGGTGGAAGTCCCGCGAGAAGCCGCGCTGGGCGACGCTGTTCGCCAAAGCCTGACTCCGCGCCGCCCGCCTCCCCCGGCCTACTTGGGACGGGAGAGGAGAGGCGCCTATTCGCAGAATATCCGCACCTTCGTGCGCTCCTGATCCACGTCCACCGTCAGCTCGCTGAGGTGTTCGATCAGCTCCTCCAGGTTCTCCGGCTTCAGCTGGTTGATGTCGAACGGGATGCCCTGTTCGCGCATGGCGGCGTTCACCTCGTCGCGCGCGCGGGGCGGGATGATGCTGGAGAGCCGGACCCCGGCGCGCAGCAGCTGCATCGGCACGCGGATGTTGACCTTGGTCGGCCCGCCGTCGCCGTCCTCGGTGTCGACGGCGACGCGGAGGTACTTCGCCCGCGGACGGACGGCGGGAAAGCTGGACCCGGCGGCGAAGCCGGACGCTTTGGCCCCCCGGTCCAGGGCGCTCAGCAGGCGCTCGGCCTCGTCGGCGGTGATCGCGCCGTCAGCCAGCATGTTGAGGATCGAGCGGCGATCGTCGGTCATCGGAGGGTCTCCTTAGAAGATCGTGAGGCGCACCCGCGCGCCCGGGGCGTCGATGTGGACGTGGGTTCCGTTCAGCGACAGCAGGACGCCGCCGACCCTCGTCACGGCGGCGTAGGGATTGGCGTCCCGCAGCGGCGGCGCGAGCAGGAGCAGGGGCGCCAGCAGCAGCACGACGGGCGCCAGCAGCCAGAAGAGCGGCGTCAGCGGCAGCCACAGGCCGATCCGCACCGGCTCGCCGCGCCGCGCGCGCGCCTGCAACCGGCGAGTTCGGTCGGCGCGCTCGCGCATGGCGGCGGCCCGGCGCATGGGTGGGCGGGGCGCGGCGTCGAGGTGTCGCGCGGTCATCGGCGGCCCTCCAGTTCGGCCACGGCCTGGTCTGCAGTGATCTCCCCACGCTTGAGGCGCTCCAGCACCTCGCCGCGGCTGGGCTGCGGATCGATCTCCACCATCTCCAGCAGGGCGGCGATGCGGTTCAGCCGGGCCTTCACGGTCGGGTAGGAGACGCCGAACACCTGCTCCATCTCCTTGATCGAGCCGTGGCTGCGCACGAAGGCGGCCACGAACACTTGATCCTCGGCCGCCAGCTGGGCGAGCCTCGGCAGTTCGAAGGTTCCCTCAATGGCGATGTCGCGGTCCGCCAGCCGCACGCGCTCGACGACGATCGGCCGGCCCTGGATGAGCTCGCTGAGCGCATGCCAATCCTGTTTCGTGGTGCTGTCCATGGCTGGAACTTAATTTTCTCAATCTAGGAGTCAAGAAAATTAATCCCACGGCCTGTCGTGGTCCCGGCATTGAACCGCCGACAGGGTTCACCGCGGCCCCAAGCATCAGGCCCAGCATGCGGGGCGCCGACAATCCCAGGCTTCTCCGCCCGTGCGGCGCGATCTGGATCAGCGGTGGATGGGGCGCGAGCTACGGCAGCAGCCGGGGCGCCGCGGCGGCGCGGCGTGATGTGGCGCAAGAAGCCTTCCGCCGAGCGCCGTTTCCCCGGTCAGCTCCAGTCGATGACGAGGTCTTCCACGCCGAACACGAAGCCGCCGAACGTGACCGGCGTCGTGCCCTTCTTGATGCGGAACGGCGGAATGAGGCGGAACACCTCCGTGAGCGCGATGATCAGCTCGCGCCGCGCCAGGTGGGAGCCGACGCAACGGTGCGGCCCGTAGGAAAACGCCACGTGCCGGTTGTCCTCGCGGGCGAAGTCGACCTTGTCCGGGTCGGCGAATTCGTCCGGATCGCGGCTCGACACCATCGTCGGGCAGGCGACGAGGTCGCCCTTCCTGATCGGCGCGCCGTTGAAGACGACGTCCTTGGTCGCGGTGCGGATCGGGGTGATCGTCGCGAAGGCGCGCAGCATCTCCTCGACGGCGTTGGGAATCCGCTCGGGATGCTCGCGCAGCTCCTGCTGGGCGTCCGGGTTGCGCGCGAGATAGTAGAGGTCGAGCCCGATGGCGGCGGCCACGGTGTCGAGGCCGCCCACGAACACCAGCACCGAGATGGCCCGCACCTCCTGGTCGGTGAGCTTGCGCCCCTCGACGTCGGTCGTGACCAGGTACGACATGAAGTCGTCGGTCGGCTGGGCGCGGCGCTTGGCGGCCAGGTCGTCGAGGAAGGCCAGCACCTTGCGCGCGCTGCGGGTCCGGTCTTCCGGCGTCCGGTGCAGCATGTCGGTGGCCCAGCCGACGAATTCGGTCAGGCGGTCGTCGGGGATCCCCAGCAGCGACAGGAAGACGCTGACGGCGAGCGGGAAGGCGAACTCGTTCATCACCTCGCAGGTGGTCCCGCGCGTCTTGCAGGCTTCGATCAGCGCGATCGCCTTCTGCCGCACGAACGGCTCCACCACCGCCAGCTTCTTGGGCGCGAACAGCGGATTGATCAGCGCCCGGTACTTGCCGTGCTCCGGCGGATCGATCTCCAGCGGGATCACCGGCCAGTCTTCGCCGATGCCCGCCGAGAAGATCTTGCGGAAGCTGGAGAAGGTCTCGCCGTCCTGCAAGATGCGCCGCTGGTCCTCCGTCTTGGTGATGTACCAGGCGCCGTCGCCGTTGCGGGTCGACTGCGGCACATAGAAGATCGCCCGGCCGCCGTCCTTGTGCAGCCTGGAAGCTGCGGCGTGGGGATCGCCGAACGGCGTCGGCGTCATTTCGGGAGACTTGAACAGATTGAAAGTGCCGATCATCTCCGGCGGCACATGATCCGGGACCGTGGGTGCGGCAGCCGTCATTGCGTCCTCACTGAGCGTTCGCGATCCGTGGGGAGGCCCCGGCGCAGAGGTCGATGCCGGGCCTCCATCGACATGGTATGCGACACTTGTTTTAGACGTACAACACTTGTTGCACCGCATCGGAGTCGTTTTTCATGTCTGCGCCTGGGGATTCCGCGGAGCGACGGGCGAGCGTGATCCGGCAAGCCGCCGAGCTGATCGTCGAGGGCGGCCTGCCGGCCGTCACGGTGCGCAATATCGCCCGGCGGCTGGGGTGCAGCACCACGGTCGTCAGCCACCATTTCCACGACAAGGACGAGGTGCTGGTCGAGACCTACCGATACGTCAACGCCCAGGCGGCGGCGCTGCGGAACGAGGCGCTGTCGGCCCTGTCGCCCAGCCCGGTGCGCGCGGTCGAGGAGTTGCTTCCGATCGGGGAGCCGCAGCGCCGGCACTGGACGGCGTGGATGCATTGCTGGACCGCCGCCCTCTACAGCCCGGCGCTTGCGGCCGAGCACACGCTGGGGCTGCAGCGCACGTTCGATCGCATGTACGACTATCTGCTGAGCCTCGACATGCCGCGTGATCGCGCGCGCGACGGCGCCCAGACGATCTGCAACGCGCTCTACGGCATCGCCATGCAGGCCATCTTCGATCGCGAGCGTTGGAGCGAAGACCGGCAGCGCGGCGAATTCCGCCGCGCCACCGCCTACGCCCTCGGCCCCGCCGAGGCGCACGGATGATCGTCGCCGAGGCCGGGCGCCGCGCCGGCTGGAAGCGCCGCGCGACGCCCTGCTGGGCCAGGCTGTTCGCGAGGTAGGGGCCTAGGCGGGCGCGCTTCCCGACAGTGCCCTGTCCTCGCATCGCCGGGGAACGTCAAACCGGCTGGGGCGTCCCGTAGACCGGCTTGCGCTTCTCCATGAAGGCGTCGCGGCCTTCCGCCCACTCCGCAGTGTGGGCGCAGAGGCGCTGGTTGCGGTTCTCGATCGCCATCGCGCCCTGCAGGCTGCCCGCATCGATCGCCGCCCACAGCCCCTCCTTGGTGAGCCGCAGGCCGAGCGGCGAGGCGAACAGCATGTCGTCGATCAGCGGCTGGGCCGCCGCCTCCAGCTGGTCGTCCGGCACGACCCGCGACACCAGCCCCATGGCCAGCGCCCGCGGCGCCTCGATGAACTGGCCGGTCAGCATCAGCTCCGCGGCCAGCGACGCGCCCACCAGCCGCGGCAGGAAATAGCTTACCCCCATGTCGCAGGCCGACAGCCCGACCCGGATGAAGGCGGCGTTCATCCGTGCGCTCTCGCCGGCGATGCGGATGTCGGAGGCCAGGGCGAAGGCGAACCCGCCGCCGCAGGCCGGACCTTGCACCAGGGCGATGATCGGCTGCGGGCAGCGGCGCATCTTGACGTAGATATCGGCGATGGCCCCCTGCACCGCATAGCCGCCGCCGAACGGATAGCCGCGCGCGCCGGCGGCGTCTGCGTCGGGCTGCCTGAGGTCGGCGCCGGCGCAGAAGGCGCGGCCCGCCCCGCGCATCACCACGATGCGCACCTCGGGCGTATTGAACAGGCGGTCGAAGTAGCCGCCGAGCTCCTCCGTCATCTTGGCGTTGATGGCGTTCAGAGATTGCGGCCGGTTCAGGGTGAGCCAGTCCACCTCCCCGCGACGCTCGATTCTGATCGTCTCAAGCTCGGTGATCTGACCCATGGCTTTCCTCCTGTCGCCGCACGATGTTCACTCGGGGATCATGATCCACCGGCGTCGCGGGCTCTGGCAATTGGCGTCCAGGCCTGAATGCAAAGTTCTGGGAGTCCCGCCCGGAAGCGGAGGTTCGCTAGGTCGGGAAAGCGTCGACTGCGGCGCTGAAAATCAGCCGGGAACCAAAAATCGTTGACATCCGGCCGGTCCAATGTTCTCGTTTTGTTCATGACGCCTGCCGCCTCCGAAACCGCGCGTCGCGCGCTTATCCTCGCTGAACTCGCCCGCCTCGGCATGAACCTCGCGCGGGACCTGGCGATGCGGATGACGGCGGCCCGGACGGACGAGGCGGCGGCCGAGGCCGCGCACGCCTTCGAGCAGGCGTCGCGTTCGGTGCGGGCGTGCCTGGCGCTGGAGCAGCGGTTGATCGTCTGCGAGCGCCCGGCGACGCCGCCGGCCGCCGATGTGACGGTCCGGCGATTGAACGGCGGCGCGGCGTCTGCGACACCGGGGGCGGTCCCGGCGGAGGCGTCGAACGATGGGTGCGAGACTTGGCCTGACGGCGGCGGCCCTGGTGGTCCTGGCGACCACGTCGGCGCCGGCCCAGCCGGCCGGCGGCTACCTGGCGGACAGCCTGCCTGACACCACCGCCATCCTGCCGCCGGCGCCGGCGGCGGGGAGCACGCGCTATGAGGCCGACCGCACCCTGTTCCTGGAGACGCGCCGGCTGCAGGACGGCCCGCGCTGGAAGATGGCGCAGGGCGACGTCGACCAGAAGCTCATCCTGAAGGACCTCGCCTGTGCGCTCGGCGTGGAGCTGACGGCGCAGAACGCGCCCAGGACCACCGCCCTGACAGCCAGGGTCGCCCGCGACGTCAGTCGCGCGACGACCCTTCCCAAGGACGTCTACAAGCGCAAGCGGCCCTACCTGATCGACGAGGGGCCGATCTGCACGCCCAAGGATCCCGGCCTGGCCGCCAGCCCCGACTATCCGTCCGGCCACACCACCTGGGGCTGGACCATCGGGCTGATCCTGGCCGAACTGGCGCCGGACCGGGCGACGCCGATCCTGGTCCGCGCGCGCGCCTATGGCGAAAGCCGGTTGGTCTGCGGCGTACACAATCTGAGCGCGGTGGAGGCCGGGCGCACCAACGGCGCGATCGTGGTGGCCGCCCTGCACGGCTCGGCCGAGTTCCGCCGCGACCTCGACGCCGCCCGCAAGGAAGTGGCCAAGGCCCGCCAGGCCGGGCCAGCGCCCGACCCCGCCGCCTGCGCCGCCGAGGCCGCGCTCTCGGCGTCGCCCTACTGAAAAGGCGGGCGTCCTGGGGTCGAGCCTCAGATCCCCGCGTACCACTCGTAGCCGCGGTCTTCCCAGAAGCCGCCCTTGCCGCGGCCGATGCCGGCGAAGTCCTCCACCGCCTCCAGCCGCATGAGGTACTTGGCGTGCTTGTAGCCGAGCTGGCGCTCCACCCGCAGGCGCAGGGGCGCCCCGTGCGCCACCTTCAGCGGCGCCCCGTTCATGTCGTACGCCAGGATCGTCTGCGGGTGGTAGGCGTCCACCAGGTCGATGCTCTCGTAGTAGCGGCCGGTCCCGTCCAGGGTCTGCTCCAGGCTGTCGGCGCAGTGCAGGACGATGAAGCGCGCCCGCGGCTTCAGGCCGGCCCGGTCCAGCAGCGGGCCCAGCCGCGCGCCGGTCCATTTGCCGATGCTCGACCAGCCCTCCACGCAGTCGTGGCGGGTGATCTGGGTGCGGCCGGGCAAGGCCCTCAGGGCGTCCAGGCTGAGCGACAGGGGCCGCTCCACCAGGCCGTCCACCACCAGCCGCCAGTCGGCGAAGCCGCCGGCCGCCAGGGCGCGGTAGTCCTCGTCGCTCGGATTGATCGAGCCGTTGGCCCGGAAGTCGGGGGAGATGTCGGCCTCGCCGAACTCGCGGGCCAGGGCGGTGCGGTTCTGCAGCGCCCGCTGGGTCCGCAGGCTGAGACCCTCGGCCTTGGCCAGCGTCCGCTGCACCCCGGCGTTGCCGTTCAGCTTGTCGCAGGCGGCCAGCCACAGGGTCGCCAGGCTGGCGCCCGCCGCCTTCAGCCAGCCGCGGCGATCGGTTTCCGCGCTCATCGGCCGGCTCCTTCCACCTCGATGGCGTAGCGCCCGGTGATCATCGAGCGGACGTTGTTCCACAGCCCCGACAACACCACCATCGCCAGGTGCACCAGGATGAAGAGGACGATCAGGGAGGCCGAGATGAAGTGGATCGTCCGCGCCGACTGTCGCCCGCCGAACAGGTCCAGCATCCAGGGCGCCACGGCGTTGAAGCCCGGCGACATGGTCAGGCCCGTCCCCACCATCAGCGGCAGCAGCACCAGGATCACGCCCAGGTAGGCCCCCTTCTGCAGGACGTTGTAGCGGCGCGCCTCCTCGCCCTTGGGGAACTTCAGCTGGGCGTGCGTGACGATCTCGTGCAGCACGTGGCGGGGCGAGAGCTGGTCCTTGCGGGGCCACAGATCCCGCCCCAGGTGGCCGCCGAAGATCGCGACGAACAGGTAGACCAGGCCGTTGGCCACGAACAGCCAGGCGAAGAAGAAGTGCCACCGCCGCCCGTCCGCCAGCGAGCGGAACGTCGGGATGGTCGCCCAGGCCGGAAACCCCCGGGCCTCCTCCCGGCCCGCCTTGCCGGAGTAGCCCAGCACGCCGGTCGTCTCGACCTTGCGTCCGGCGAGGCTGGTGACGCCGATGATCGCCTTGCCCTTGGTCGCGGCGGTCATCGCCAGCCAGGGCTCGGCGAAAGTGGACTTGGCGCCCCAGTAGAGCGCCGGATGGGCGTTGAAGATCTGCAGCCCGCTGAGCAGCAGGAAGCTGATGGCGACGACGTTCAGCCAGTGGGTGATCCGGGTGACCAGGCCGTGGCGATAGACCAGCACCTTGGCCGGTTTCGGAGGCTTTTCGGACATCTTGCAATACCTCCCGCGCGGCGAAGCTGCCACAAGCTCGTTACGCAGGCGAGGGGCCGGCGGATGCGGCGACGATTTCCCGAGATTGCCGCTCCTCGCGCAAGACTTCATAAGGCCCGCGACAGGAACGTGCGGGGGTGGGCGTGAGCGACTTGGGCGTCGAGGTCTGGAGCGGCAGCGTCGCCACCTGGGAATGCGACCGGATGGGGCACCTCAACGTGCGCTTCTACGTCGCCCGCGCCATGGAGGCCCTGGTCGGCCTGGCCGCGGAGCTCGGCATGCCGCGGGCCTTCTCGCCGGCGGCCGAGTCGACGCTGGTTGTGCGCGAGCAGCACATCCGCTTCCTGCGCGAGGCGCGGCCGGGCGCGCTGGTGCGCATCACCGGCGCGGTGGTGGAGATGGGCGAGACCGACGCACGCCTGCTGCTGCTGATGCGCCACGAGAACGGCGACCTCGCCGCCAGCTTCCAGACGGTGGTGAGCCACGCGACCGCCCGGGAGCTGAGGCCCTTTCCCTGGCCGGAGCGGGCGCGGGCGCGGGCCGCGGCGCTGTCGGCGACGATCCCGCCGCAGGCGCAGGCGCGCAGCGTCAGCCTGGCGCCCGCGACGATCACGGCGAGCCTGGAGCGCGCCCGCGCGCTCGGCCTGACGCGGATCTCGGCGGGCGCGATCCTGCCGCAGGACTGTGACGCCTTCGGCCGCATGCGCGCCGAGATCTTCATGAGCCGCGTCTCCGACGGCGTGCCGCGCCTGTCCGTCGATGCGCCGGGCGCGTCCGCCCTGGGCGGCGCGGCGCTGGAATACCGACTGATCCACCTGGCCTGGCCGCGCGCCGGCGACCGGGTCCAGATGTGGTCCGGCGTCGCTGCGGCGGACGAGCGGACGCGGCGGCTGATCCACTGGTTCCTCGATCCGGAGACCGGCCAGCCCTGGGGCGTCGCCGACGCCACGGCCGCCAGCTTCGACCTGGAGACGCGCAAGCTCGCCGTGCTGGCGCCCGAGGCGCTGGAGGCCGTGCGCAAGCGGGTCGCGCCGGGGCTGACGCTGTAGGGCCTCAGATCGTCGCGGCGAGCAGGGCGTCGGCCACCAGCCCGGGCCGTTCCATGGGCAGGAAGTGGCTGGCGCCTGCGATCTGCGCCACCTGGACGTGGTCCGCCATGGAAAGGTCCTTGAGCGGCCCGAGGTTGGTGGTCGAGCCGTGTTCGGCGCGGAAGATCTGGATCGGCCGGCGCGCCGTCTCGAAGGCGGCCCAGGAGTCGTGCGCCTGGGCGACATAGTTCGAGACCTCCCACGCCTTGCTGCAGGAGAGCTCGAACGTCCCGTCGGCGCGAGGTTTCAAGCCGTCCTGCACGTAGTCCGCCAGCATCGCCGCGGTCCAGCCCGCGAACGGCCCCCTCCCGGAATAGGCGTCGATGGCCGCCTGGCGGGACGGGAAGACGTCGCGCCGCCTTTCGGTGTCCTGCACGATCTTCGGATCGACGCGGCCGCCGGAGGCCGCCAGGGACCGCGCCTGCGGGGTCATCAGCACAGGCTCGAACAACACCAGGGCGCGCACCCGTTCCGGCGCGCCGGCGGCGGCCAGCAGGCTGGTGGTCGCGCCCATGGAATGGCCGGCCAGCACCACGTCGCGGGCGTCGAGCTGCTCCATCAACGCCAACAGGTCCTCGCCGAAGTCGTCCCAGCTCGACCGGCCCTCGGTGACGGTCGGAAGGTCCGTGGCGCCATGGCCGCGCAGGTCGTAGGCCAGGATGCGCAGCCGGTCGGCCAGCGGCTGGAAGATCGTCCGGTAGGTGCGCGCGTTGAAGCCGTTGGCGTGCGAGAAGATGACGTCGAAGGGCCGGTCGGCCGGGCCGAACTCCAGGGCGGCCAGCGATCCGCCGCGAGCGGGCAATGCGATGCGGCGGGCGCGCGGCTCTGCTTTGGTGGGGTCCGCCGCCGTCGCGCCGTCCATGGGAATCCTCCTGGGCCGCGCCCATATAGCCGCGGAACAGGCTGGAGGAACCCTGCGGATGCGGCTCGCCACCATCGGATATGAAGGCGACGTACAGTCCGACGTCATCGCCCGGCTGAAATCCGCCGGCGTCGAGGTGCTGGTGGACGTGCGCGCGGTGGCCTCGTCGCGCCGGGCCGGCTTCTCCAAGAGCCTGCTGGCCGCCAGCCTGGCCGAGGCCGGCATCGACTATGTGCACCTGCGCGAGCTCGGCACGCCCAAGCCGGGACGGGACGCCGCGCGCAAGGGCCGGATCGCCGAGATGCGGGCGATCTTCGAGGACCACCTGGCCGAGCCCGCCGCCCAGCTGCAGCTGGCGCAGGCGACCGAGATCGCCCGCGAGCGCAGGGCGGCGCTGCTCTGCTACGAGGCCGACGCGGCCGGCTGCCACCGGGCGGTGGTGGCCGAGCGCATCCGCGAAGCGCTCGGATGTGAGGTGGTGAACCTCTAGGCTGGCCTCAGAGCATGCCTTTGCGGCGGAACCACCAGTAGGGCAGCAGGCCCGAGGCCAGCATGGCCAGGATCGCCATCGGGTAGCCCAGCGGCCAGTCCAGTTCCGGCATGTGATGGAAGTTCATGCCCCAGACCGAGGCGCACAGGGTGGGCGGCAGGAACACCACCGCCACCACCGAGAAGAACTTGATGATGCCGTTCTGCTGGATGTTGATCAGCCCGAGCGCGGCGTCCAGCAGGAAGGCGACGTTGCCCGACAGGAAGCCGGCGTGCTCGGTCAGCGACTGGACGTCGCGCTGCAGGGCGCGCAGGTGCTGCTTGCACTCGCGCGCGTCCTCGACCTCGGGGGCCAGGGCCGCGAAGCTCAGCATCCGGGCCAGGGTGGTCAGGCTGGTGCGGGCCTTGGCGGTCAGGGACTGCGAGCCGGCCAGCGCCGTCAGCAGGGGCCGGAAGCTGTCCGCGGCGGGCCGCTCGAAGATCTCCCGCGACGAGGTCTCCACGTCCTGCGCCGCGGTTTCCAGGATGGCGGCCAGCCGCTCCACCACGGCGTCCATCAGGCCGAGCAATGCATCGGCGCCCGAAGTGATGGGCGGCTGCTGCTGCGTGCGCGCGGCGAACACGGTGAAGGCGCGCGGGGCGGCGTAGCGGATGGTGACCAGCATGCCGCGGGCCAGGACGAAGGTGACCGGAACCTCTTGCAGCCAGTCGTCGGCGCGGCGCGACAGCAGGGTGGCGGTCATGAAGGTGGCGCCGCCCTCCTGATAGAGGCGGCTGGAGGGCTCGATGGCGGCCATCTCCTCGCGGGTCGGCAGGCCGACGCCCAGCGCCTGCTCGACGGCCAACTCCTCGTCGCGCGTGGGGTTCTCAAGGTCCGCCCAGATGGCGTCGGGGGGCAGGCTCCAGCCCGGGCCGGGCGCCTGGTCCGCGAGGCCCGGGGGCGTCGCGGCGGAGCACTCTCAGCATTCAGACCTCCCCCGTCGGCGCTGCCCTCTTGGGCCGGCCGGCCAGGAGCGTCAACGGTCGGCGGGCTTGTCCGTGGACTTGGTGAGGACCACCTTCTCGGTCGCCTTGGGCGAGATGGCGACCTCCAGCAGGGCCGCGAGGCGGTCGGTGGAGTCGGCGGCCTGGCTCAGCATCTGCAGCGGCCCTGCGCCCGGGCGGGCCGCGGCGGCCACCTGGCTGGCGGCCGACTGAGCCATGTTGGCCGCGGACTGCGCCATGGCGATGGCGGTGTTCTCGGCCACCATCATGCCAGACCCGGCGCTCCGGTTGGCGTTGGCGTCCTGGTAGATGAAGCCGTAGGTCGGATAGGTCGAGCCGCCCAGGTCGCGCACCGGGTCGTACCAGACCTTGACGCTCGACCAGTCGCCCTGGGGCGAGACGTCGATCACCGTGACGTCCTGCTCGATCTGCCCGCGCGTGCCGTCGATCCGCGACCAGTTGGCGTGCGAGATCTGGATCACCCGCTCGGTGATCACCTGGTTCACCACGGCCACGTGGCCGAGTTTCATCTTGCCGTAGGGCTTGAAGCAGAGGACGGCGCCGGCCTTGGGCTGGAAGCCGGTCTCGTAGCGGCCGGCGGCCTGGCGCCACCAGGTCCAGGCGTCGCCGAAGATCTGGATGCCCGAGGCCAGGCGCGCGAAGGGAACGCACTGCCAATAGGGGTCGGCGACGGCTCCGCCGAGCGTTGGCAATAGGCTCAGAACGGCCGCGACGGCCACGGAACCGATGACGGTCCTCGTCCGCTTCAGCATGTTTGAGGTGCTCCCCGGCCCGAACTCGCGAATAGGGATAACATCCCAGGCGATGATGAAAAGTGCGTTTAGGCGCGTGCGGCCTTAGGTCGCCGTGCGCCCCAGGCCTCAGCGAGCAGTTTCATGCGCCCCCGGGCCGGCTTCTCGATGAGATGATACGAGGCGGCGGACAGAGGAATCACGCTTAACAAGATAACTAACCACAGCCCCAGCGGCAGGCGCTCGTCGTTGATCTGCAAAAGCTTGGCTGTTGCATTCACGGAGACGATCATCCACGGCACGCAGATCATGTAGACCGAGTAGCTAATCTCACCCAGATAGACCAGCGGGGCGGCTGAGAAGAGGTTTGAGCCGGTCTGGGCGAGGCGCCCCAGGAACAGGATCACAATTCCGAGACCGATGACGATCAGGGCGTCCGGCGCGCCCAGAGCCACCGTGACGCACGCCAGGGCGGTGGAAAGCGCAACGCCTGCGAGCGCCGCGCGACGGCTACGGGCCGGCCGGGCGCGCCACAGGGCGTGCAGGGCGCAGCCGTAGGCGAAGCAGGGGACGATGCGCAGCGCGCCCCAGGCGATGGTGGCCCGGGTGAGCGGAAAGCCGGCGACCTGTTCGAAGGCGGCGTAAAGCCCGACCATGAACCCGGCCGCCAGCGCGACGGCGACCAGCGGGCGGCGCTTCAGGCGCAGCACGGCCCAGGCGAACAGCGGAAAGGTCAGATAGGCGAACCACTCGGCGGAGATCGACCAGGAGGGGTGGTTCCAGGCGGCGGTGTCGGCGAAGCCCCAGGCGTGCACCAGGAAGAGGTTCGCCGGCAGCGAGCTCCAGGAAAGGATGTGGCTTTCGATGGCGAAGCCCATCGCCGTGGCGGCGCCGGCCAGCAGCCCCATGCCCACCAGGGTCGCCAAGTGCAGGGGATAGACCCGCGCCAGACGGTTCCACAGGAAGCTCCCGTAGCAGAAGCGCTCGGTCTCCACGCTGGTCCGATAGACGTGGCAGAGGATGAAGCCGGAGAGGATGAAGAACAGCTCCACCCCCAGGTAGCCCTTCTGCACGAACATCGGCGTCGCGGCGACGTCCAGCTTGGGCCAGTAGTGGAACAGCACCACCCAGAAGGCCGCGAAGAACCGCAGGCCGGTGAGTTGGCGGATATGCTGGCCGTCGGTCATCGCCCCGATCCCGTCCCGTGCTGGCGCCGGTTGTGGCGCGTCGCGGCCCGGGCTGCAAACCCCGGGCCGCCGCGCGCGTAGCTTGTACCCCAGGTCTGCTTTCCCGGGTCTGAACCTCACCGTGAACACCGCGGGCCCTTCAGTTCGAAGGCCCTGGCTCCCACCTGCATTTGCGCTAGAAGCCCCTGTTCACGAATCCGGAGACGGTCGTTCCCTCATGGAAAACATAATGGACCTCCTGGCCAGCCCGGCGGCCTGGGCGGCGCTGATCACCCTTGTGGTCATGGAGGTGGTGCTGGGGATCGACAACCTGGTGTTCGTCTCGATCCTCTCCAATCGCCTGCCGCCGGAGCAGCGCAGCCGCGCGCGGCGGATCGGTATCTCGCTGGCGCTGATCATGCGCCTGGCGCTCCTGTCGACGCTGGCCTTCATCGTCGGCCTGACGGCCCCGGTGTTGACCCTGCCGTTCGAGGCGCCCGGGGGCGCGGACGGCGACGCAGTGTTCGATTTCGCCTTCTCCTGGCGCGACCTGATCCTCATCGCCGGCGGGATGTTCCTGCTCTGGAAAGCCACCAGCGAGATCCATCACACCGTCGATCCGCAGCCGACGCACGACCTGCTCGACAAGAAGGCGCCGGCGTCGATGAACTTCACGTCGGCGATCATCCAGATCCTGTTCCTGGACATCGTCTTCTCCATCGACTCGATCCTGACCGCCGTGGGCATGACCGAGCACCTGCCGATCATGGTGGCGGCGGTGGTGATCGCCGTGGGGGTGATGCTGGTGGCGGCCGACCCGCTGGCCGAGTTCATCAACAAGAACCCCAGCGTAGTGATGCTGGCCCTGGGTTTCCTGCTGATGATCGGGGCGACGCTGATCGCCGACGGCTTCGGCGTGCATGTGCCCAAGGGCTACATCTACGCGGCCATGGCCTTCTCCGGCGCGGTGGAGGGGCTCAACATGGCGGCGCGGGGCGCGCGCCGCCGCCGCGAGGGGACGGCGAAGGGCGCGGGCGACGAAGGCGGCCATTAACTTAAGGCTTTACGTCGCGGCCGGCGGCGGGGCATCTCCGCCGCGACCGTCGGCGCAAAATAGGTGCAGAATCGACGGCGGTCATCGCGAGGAAACGCCGATTGAACGCGCCTGCGACCTTTTCGGACGAGGATCGCCGCCTCACCTTCATCTCGGTGATGACCATCTTCCTGCTCAGCGCCATGAGCCAGACGATCATCGGCACGGCCATGCCGCGCATCGTCGCCGAACTCTCCGGGCTGCATCTCTACGCCTGGGCGACCACGGCCTATCTGCTCACCTCGACGGTTTCGGTGCCGATCTGGGGCAAACTCGGCGACATCCACGGGCGCAAGACGGTCCTGCTCGTGGGCGTCTGGATCTTCCTGGCCGGCTCGTGGCTCGCCGGTCTTTCGGGCGAGTTCGGGCGACTTCCCCTGCTGGGCGGCGGCATGACCCAGCTCATCATCTTCCGCGCCTTCCAGGGCCTGGGCGGCGGGGCGCTGTTCACCACCACCTTCGCCATCATCGCCGACCTCTATCCGCCGCGGGAACGGGCCAAGCTCTCCGGCGTCACCGGCTCGCTGTTCGGCCTCTCCAGCGTCGTGGGGCCGGTGGTGGGCGGGTTCTTCACGGACCACGGCTCGGTGACCCTGTTGGGCCATGTCATCGAGGGCTGGCGGTGGGTGTTCTATGTCAACGTGCCCTTCGCCCTCGTGGGCGTGTTCATGATCATGGCCAAGATGCCGAAGCTGCCGGTGCGCGGCGGGGCGGCGATCGACTACCTGGGCGCGCTCCTGATCGTCGTCGCCTTCGTGCCCCTGCTGTTGGCCATCACCTGGGGCGGCCACGACCATCCCTGGGGCTCGCCGCTGATCGTCGGGCTGTTCGCCGTGGCCCTGGCCGCCCTGGTCGGCTTCATCTTCGTGGAGCGGGCGGTGTGGGACCCGATCCTGCCGCTGGACCTGTTCCGCAACCGCACCTTCACCACGTCCAACAGCGCCTCCTTCATCTATTCGATGGCCTTCATGGGGGTGACCTCGTTCCTGCCGCTCTACATGCAGGTCGGCCAGGGCGTGCCCGCCACCCGCAGCGGCCTGACCATGCTGGCGATGATGGGCGGCCTCGTGGTCTCCTCGTCCGTCAACGGCCAGCTTGTGACCCGCACCGGCAAGTTCAAGCCGTTCATGATCGCCGGCGGCGTCATGCTGTTGATCGGCGTCGTCCTGCTCTGTTTCATCGGCCCCGACACCTCGACCTGGGACCTCGCCTGGCGCCTGGCCATCGTCGGCGTCGGCCTGGGGCCCGGGCAGAGCATGTTCAGCCTGGCGGTGCAGAACGCCGTGCCGCCGCATCAGCTGGGCGTGGCCACCTCGTCCAGCCAGTTCGTGCGCCAGCTGGGCTCGACCATCGGCGTGGCCGTGTTCGGCGCCCTGATCACCGCGTCCCTGTCGAGCGAACTCGGCAAGATGGCGGTCAAGGAGCCCACGGCCGCCGTGCGCCACCTGGACCTCAGCGACCTGCAGCAGATGGCCCTGGCGCGCAGCGCGCATCCCGCCGCCACCGTGGCGCCGGAAGCCGACGCGACGACGGAGCGGGTGGTCCGCCAGAGCTTCTCCGTCGCCATCGTCCACAGCCTGATCTTCGGCGCAGCGATCCTCACTCTCGGCTTCCTGATCATGCTGTCGATCCCGGCCGCGTCGCTGCGTGGGCGGTCGACGGAGCCCGAGCCGCACGGGCCTGAGGACGCTTAGAGGAAGCTGTAGGGGTCCACGTCGATGGCGACGCGGATCGCGCCGGGCGGTTTCACCCGGGCGCGCCAGGCGGCCATGTAGGCGGAGAGGTCCACGGCCCGGTCGGCCCGGACCAGGAAGCGTTTGCGCCTGCGCCCTCGCACCAGGCCGAGCGGCGCGTCCGCGGGGCCATAGACCACCACCCCGGGGCTGTTCGGCGCGGCCTGGGCCATCGTCCGCGTGAAGAGGTCGAGGGCGGCGGCGTCGGGTCCGGAAACCACCACCGCCGCCAGCCGGCCGAAGGGGGGCAGACCCGCCGCCTCGCGTTCGGCCATCTCGGCGGCGACGAAGGCGTCGCGGTCCTGGGCGGCCAGGGCCTGCATCACCAGGTGGTCCGGCGCCCAGGTCTGCAGCAGGGCGCGGCCCGGCCGGTCCTTGCGCCCGGCCCGTCCCGCCGCCTGCGCCAGCAACTGGAACGTGCGCTCGGCGGCCCGCAGGTCCCCGCCGCGCAGGCCGAGGTCCGCGTCCACCACGCCCACCAGGGTCAGGTTCGGAAAGTTGTGGCCCTTGGCCGCGGCCTGGGTCGCCACCAGGATGTCGATCTCGCCGTCCTCCATCGAGGTGATCAGCCGCTTGGCCTCGCGCGCGTCGAAGGCGGTGTCGGAGGAGAAGACGCCGATCCGCGCCTGCGGGAACAGGGCGCGGGCCTCTTCCTCCACCCGCTCGACGCCAGGTCCGATGGAGATCAGGCTGTCCTTCGCCCCGCAGTGCGGACACGCCTCGGGCTTGGGCATGGAGAAGCCGGTCAGGTGGCAGACCAGCCGGCCGGTGTAGCGATGCTCCACCAGCCAGGAATCGGTGTCCGGCGCGCAGAGCCGTTCGCCGCAGGCCTTGCAGAGCACCAGCGGCGCATAGCCCCGGCGGTTGAGGAACAGCAGAACCTGCTCCCCCCGTCCCAGGGTTTCGGCCATGGCCTCGACGAGGGGCTGCGACAGCCAGCGGCCGGCCTGCGGCGGTGTCTCGCGCAGGTCGATGAGGCGGATGTCGGGCAGCCGCGCCGCGCCGTGACGGGCCGCCAGCCGCAGCCAGCGATAGCGGCCGGTCTCGGCGTTGCGCAGGGATTCCAGCGACGGCGTGGCCGAGGCCAGCACCACGGCGGCGGCCTCGATCTTGCCGCGCGCCACCGCCAGGTCGCGGGCCTGGTAGATGAAGCCCTCCTCCTGCTTGTAGGAGGCGTCGTGCTCCTCGTCGACGACGATGAGCCGCAGCCTGCGGTAGGGCAGGAAGAGCGCCGAGCGGGCGCCCACGACGATGCGGCAGCGGCCGGCGGCGACAGCTTCCCAGACGCGCCTGCGCTCGGGCGGGGCGACGTCGGAATGCCATTCGCCGGGGCTGGCGCCGAAGCGATCGGCGATGCGGGCGATCACCGCCTGGGTCAGGGCGATCTCCGGCAGCATCACCAGCACCTGGGCGTCGGGGTCGGCGGCCAGGGCCGCCGCGGCGGCCTCCAGGTAGACCTCGGTCTTGCCAGAGCCGGTGACCCCGTCGAGCAGCGCCACCTGGAAGCCGCCCTCGGCCAGCATGGACGTCAGGGCGGCGGCGGCCGCCGCCTGGCTGGGGTTCAGCACGGCGCCGGGGCGGGACAGGTCCGGCTCGGGGAAGCTGGGCGCGATCTGCCGCAGCCGCACGGCGAGGACGCCCTCGTCCAGCAGCGCCTTGACCACGCCGCCCGACACCCCGGCGCGGCGGGCGAGCTCGGCGGGCGCGCCGCCGGCCGCCGCGGCCTGCAGCACCCGGACACGGGCCGGGGTCAGGCGGGCCGGGGCGAGGCCGGTCGCCTCCACCACCCGCTCGGGCCTGGCCTTCGGCGCCCGGGCGCCGCGCAAGGCGATGGCCAGGGCCTGTCCCGGCGCGTCGACGGAATAGCGCGCCGCCCACTGCACGAACTCCAGGGCCGCCGCCGTCATGGGCGGCTCGTCCAGCCGGCCGGCCACCGGCTTCAGCGGCCGGTTGCCGCCCGCCCCGTCGCGCAGCGCCGTCACCACCCCGCGCACCAGCCGCGGACCCAGCGGCGCCGCCACCAGATCGCCCACCGCAAGCTCCATATCCTCCGGCTCGGCGTAGTCGAACGCCTCGGGAAGCGGCAGCGGCAGCAGCACGGAGGCGATGCGGGTCAATGCGGCCTCGCTCGGTGGCGCGCGGGGCGCGCAACCGCTACAAGGCCGCCCATCGACGTTGGCGAGGCCCTTGGAATGCAACTCTTTCTCGACACCACCGACACGGCCGTTCTCAAGGATCTGGCCGCCACGGGCCTGGTCGACGGGGTGACCACCAATCCGACGCTGATCGCCAAGTCGGGCCGTCCCATGCTGGAGGTCATCGCCGAGATTTGCGGTCTCGTCGAGGGGCCGGTGAGCGCCGAGGTGGCGGCGACGGAGTGGCAGGGGATGCTGGCCGAAGGGCGCAAGCTGGCCGCGGTCGCCACCAACGTCGTGGTCAAGGTTCCGCTGACCCGCGACGGGCTGATCGCCACGGCCCAGTTCGCCCGGGAGGGTATCCAGACCAACGTCACCCTCTGCTTCTCCGCGGCCCAGGCGCTGTTGGCCGCCAAGGCCAACGCCAGCTACATCAGCCCCTTCATCGGCCGCCTGGACGACCACGGCGCCGACGGCATGGCGCTGATCGGCGAGATCCGGGCGATCTACGACACCTACGGCTTCGACACCGAGATCCTGGCCGCCTCGATCCGCAATCCGGCCCACGTGACCGCCGCCGCCCTGGCCGGGGCCGACTGCGCGACCATTCCGCCCAGCGTGTTCATCGACCTCTTCAAGCACCCGTTAACCGAAAAGGGGCTTGAACAATTCCTCAGCGACTGGGCGAAGACGGGCCAGTCGATCCTCTAAAGGGGCGGGGACCGGATGGACGCGACGTGGGCGAGGGCGGAGGGTTCGACGCTGGAGCCGGAGACGGTGCGGCGGTTCCTGGCGGAGAACCCTGATTTCCTGCTCGGCGATCCGGCCCTGCTGGCCGAGCTCGGCCTGCGGGCCGCGCCCAATGTGATCGACTTCGGCCCGGCGGCCCTGGCGCGGGTCCATGCCGCCCACCAGCAGGAGTCCTCGGCGCGCCGTTACCTCGAGGCCACGGCGCGGGACAATTTCGCCGCCCAGGCCCAGACCCACGGGGCGGTGGTGGACCTGTTGGAGGCCCGCAACCACGCCGACCTGGCGCGGCGGGTGGACGAGTTGGCGCAGCTGCGGTTCGGGCTGGTGGCGGGCGTCGTAGCCCTGGAAGGCCCGGAGCGCACGCCGGCCGGCTGGCGGATGCTGGTGGAAGGCCAGGTGGACCTGATCCTCGGCGGCTCCCAGCGGCTCGACGCCATGGGTTTCCAGCCGACGGCGCTCGGCCTGTTCGGCGCCCGCGCCGCGGACGTCCGGTCCACCGCCCTGGTGCGCATGGCGATCTGGGAGCCGGCGCGGCAGGGGCTGCTGGCCTTCGGCTCGGCCGACCCGGAGGGCTTCACCGAGGACATGGGCCACGAGCTGGTCTCATTCCTGGCCCGAGTGGTGGAGCGGACCGCCGAGCGATGGCCGGTCCTCTGACCGAGGCCCCACGCACCGGCCGCCAGGCGATCCTGGCGTGGCTGGAGCATCTGGCGCATGAGCGGCGGGCCTCGCCGCGGACCCTGGAGGCCTACGGCTTCGCGGCCCATCGATATCTGACCTTCCTCGAACGCCATCGCGGCGAAACCCTTGGACTAGCCGACTTCTCCGGCGTCGCGGCGGGGGAGCTGCGGGCTTGGCTTGCGCACCTGCGCGGCGGCGAGCGGCCGCTGTCGCCGCGCTCGATGTCGCAGGCGCTGTCGGCGGTGCGCACCTTCCATCGCTACCTGGACCTGAGGCTGGACACGCCGAACGCCGCCCTTGGCCTGGTGCGCGGGCCCAAGGTGCGGCCCGGCGCGCCGCGGCCGGTGACTGAGGACCAGGCCATCGGCATGATCGCCGAGCCGGGCCTCGATCCCGACCGGGAGGACTGGGAGGCGGCGCGGGACGCGGCGGTGCTGACCTTGCTCTACGGCTGCGGCCTGCGGATCTCCGAGGCGCTGTCGCTGAAGCGGAGCGACGCGCCGCTCGGGGACCAGGTGCGGATCACCGGCAAGGGCTCGAAGATGCGGATCGTGCCGGTGCTGCCGGCCGTGCGCGAGGCCATCGATGACTACCTGGCCCAGGCGCCCTTCGTGCTGGAGGCCGGGGAAGCCCTGTTCCGGGCCAAGCGCGGGGGGCCTTTGAGCCCCCGCCACGTGCAGGCGACGGTGCAGGCCTTGCGCGGCCGGCTGGGCCTGCCCGACAGCGCCACGCCGCACGCCCTGCGCCACTCGTTCGCGACCCACCTGCTCGGGGCTGGCGCGGACCTGCGCTCGATCCAGGAGCTGCTGGGCCATGCGTCGCTGTCCACCACCCAGCGCTACACCCAGGTGGACGCCGCGGCCCTGCTCAGCGCCTACGCCAAGGCGCACCCGCACGCCTAGAGCAGGTTTGGTTCGGATCGAACCAAACCTGCTCCCTAACTCTTTGAAAATTGAGCGTGATGAGCGCCGAAACCGCACACACTCTCGGCTGTCACGCTCAGGGCGGCTATTCCACCCCGGCTGGCGGCGCCCGGCCGTCGCCTTCCACGTCGTAGCGGACGGTGGAGGAGACCGCGCAGCCATCGACGCTGCGCAGGACGGTGAGGGTGAGATTGGCCTTGGGCAGGTCGCCCAACCGGCGCATCACGACCGGACCGGCGCGCTGCGGTATCGACAGCCGCGGAACCCCCTTGGTCGGAACCAGGCGCAGCCCCAGGGGCGGGCAAGCGGCGGCGCGCGGGCTCGCGAAGGCCGACCGCCGATCCGGAACGGCGAAACGGTCCCCGACCGCTGCAGGCGTCAGGCCGGCGGCGAGGACGAGGGCGACCATGCTCATGAGAGCCTCCCTGGGATGATTGCAGAATCGTAATCCCGCCAGCGGGCCGTCGAAAGTTAACTCGCGGACACGTCGCGAATCAGGCGCAGCCAAGCGACGCCCGCGGGCGGGTCGCGGCCCTCCTCCACCAGGCGGAACCCCTCACGGGCGTAGAAGGCCCGCGCCCTGCGGTTGGCGGCCTGCACCTTCAGCGACACCGGACCATCGGCGACGGTCAGGACATGGTCCAGCAGCGCCTTGCCGACGCCGCGGCCACGTTCCGTCACATAGAGGGAGTGGAGGAAGTTGCCGGGCCGGTAGAAGGCCGCCACCCCCACCAGACGCGAGCCCACATGGGCGGCGTAGACTTCCTCGTCGCGCGCGGCCCGCAGGAAGTCGCGCGCCTGATGGGTTTCGGGATCGGTCCAGGTGAAGGTCTCGCGCAGCACCCGCTCGTACAGGGCCGCGCAGGCGGCGAGCTCGACGCGCGCCACGACGCGACCGATGGCGAGCGCCGCCGTCAAGCCTGCATGGTCCATCCTTCAACTCCCATGGCGGCCTGGCGCAGGGCTTCCGAGCGCGTGGGGTGCGGATGGCAGGTGCGGGCGACGTCCTCGCTGGCGGCCTTGAACTCCATGGCCACGCAGTATTCCCCGATCATTTCGCTGACCTGCGGGCCGATCATGTGGACGCCCAGCACCTCGTCGGTGGCCGCGTCCGCCAGCACCTTCACGAAGCCCTCGGTCTCATGGTTGATCTTGGCGCGGCTGTTGGCGCTGAAGGGGAACTTGCCGGCCTTGTAGGCGCGGCCCTGCGCTTTCAGTTCCTCCTCGGTCTGGCCGACCCAGGCCACCTCCGGCGCGGTGTAGACCACCGAGGGGATGACGCCGTAGTTCACGTGGCCCGCCTTGCCGGCGATGGTCTCGATGCAGGCCACCGCCTCCTCCTCGCCCTTGTGCGCCAGCATCGGGCCGTGGGTCACGTCGCCGATGGCCCAGACGCCGGGGGCGGAGGTCTTCCAATGGTCGGTCTCGATGAAGCCGCGCTTGTCGGGCGCGATCCCGACGCTTTCCAGGCCGAGACCCTCCGTGAACGGACGACGGCCGATCGCCAGCAGGACGTAGTCGGCCTTCAGCGTCTCGGCTGCGCCGCCGGCGACGGGTTCGAAGGTGAGCTCGACCTCCGACTTGCCGGCCTTGGCGCCGGTGACCTTGGAGGAGAGCTTGAAGGTCATCCCCTGCTTGGTCAGCGCCCGCTGGAAGGTCTTGGCGGTCTCGGCGTCCATGCCGGGCGTGATCCGGTCGAGGAACTCCACCACGGTGACCTCGGCGCCCAGCCGCCGCCACACCGAGCCCAGCTCCAGGCCGATGATCCCGGCGCCGATCACCACCAGGCGCTTGGGAACCTCGGGCAGGGACAGGGCGCCCGTCGAATCGACGATCCGCTTCTGGTCGACGGCGACCCCGGCCAGGGGCGAGGGCTCGGAGCCGGTGGCGATGACGATGTTCTTCGCCTCGTGGGTCTCGACGGCGCCGTCGGCGCCGGTCACCTCGATCTTGCCCGGGCCGGCGAGTTTGCCGGTTCCCTTCAGCCAGTCGACCTTGTTCTTGCGGAACAGGAACTCGATCCCCTTGGTGAGGGCGGCGACCGACTCGCCCTTCTGCTTCATCATCTGGGGGAGGTTGAGCTTGGGCGAGACGTCGATGCCCAACTCGGCGAAGTGGTTCGCCGCGGCGTCATAGAGCTCCGAGGCGTGCAGCAGGGCCTTCGACGGCATGCAGCCGACATTGAGGCAGGTGCCGCCCAGCGTCGCGCCGCGGTCGACCACCGCCGCCTTCAGCCCGAGCTGGCCCGCGCGGATGCCGGCGTTGTAGCCGGCCGGGCCGCCTCCGATGATGACGACGTCGTACTGGGCCATGGAGGGGGTCGCCTCGCTTGAGTGTGGGGCGCGGGACGCGCCGGCAGCGGTCGCGGCCTCGTTTAACCTCCGGACGGTGCAGGTCAACGGGGCGGATGCGCATGGCGACGCTCACCGCGTCGAATTTGCAGGAATTCGCGATCTGCACTCTTATCGCCGGATGGATGATCTGCGGCACGACGCGACACGATGTGGATCGGCAAGGGCGTCAAGGCGCCTTGGCTGGTCGTCGCCGCGATCGTTGCAGCGGGCGTCGTCGTGATCCGGCTGTTCGGCGGGTAGCGGCGTCGTTCCTCCCCGCAAAGGGCGGGAATCGCCGGCGAGGCTCAGACGTAGAGCACGGCGCGGCTGGGCGCGGCCGGGGCGGACTTCTTCAGCATGCGAGCCAGCCGTTCGAGCACCGCGGCGCCGCTGAACGGCTTGGCGAGGCAGTCACGGACGCCGAGTTGCATCCCGCGGCGCACGTCGTCGGCGGCGAGGGAGCGGCCCACCAACAGCACCGGGAGCGGACGCGTCAGATCCATGGCCGCGTAGGCCTCCAGGAGCGAGATGCCGTCCATCAGGGGAAGGTTTCGCTCCAGGATCATGGCGTTGGGGCGGCTGGTGGTCAGCATCTCCAGCGCGGCCTCGGCCGTGCGCGCGGTGAGCGCGTGGTAGCCCGCCACCTCCAGCCGGATCTGCACCATCTCCAGGGTGGTGCGATCGTTGTCCACGACCAGGATCTTGGTGCCGCGCCCGTCAAACTGCATTGCAAGGAACCTGCATTGTGGACCGCGATCAGAACAGGTCGAGGTCGCCGGCGTCCGGCGCCTCGGCCGCCTCGTCGTCGTCGTCACCTCCGAGGCCCGCGACCATGCGCTCGGCAAGCGCGCCCAGGGTGATCTCGGACAGCGCGCTTCCCACCGGCGCGGTCACCTCGGCCGGAATCACCAGACTCATGCCGCGGGCGAACGCCGAGAGGCTGGTCAGGTGCTGGCTCAGGAGATCGACGTCGTGCAGGCCCTGCAGCATCCGCTCGCGGTCGGCGTCGGCCAACCGGTCCATCACGTCGCCGATGATCTGATCGAGGAAGATGCAGCGTGCGCCGGCGAGCTCGATCTCCGCGGCCAGCACGTCGAGCGTGGCGGCGACTCTCGGCGTCAGGACAACCGTATCGGACACAGGCCTGCTTCTCCCTCTAGTTGCAGGGCACTGTGGCCGAGGCGCCGCTAAGGCTTTGTGAAAATTGGACGACGGCGTTCCTGCAGGCGCGCGGCGGCCCCGCGGCCTGACGTCGCAGCGCGCGGCGCCGGACGACGTCGGCGGGCGGCGAAGAGGGGGGCAGGCCCCCGGAGAGGCCGGGTCCTCAGACGTCCAGCAGCAGGCGCTGCGGGTCTTCGATCGCTTCCTTGACGTGGACCAGGAAGGTCACCGCGCCCTGGCCGTCGACGACGCGGTGGTCGTAGGAGAGCGCCAGGTACATCATCGGGCGGATGACGATCTGCCCGCCGACGACCACGGGGCGGTCCTGGATCTTGTGCATGCCCAGGATGCCGGATTGCGGCGCGTTCAGGATCGGCGTCGACATCAGTGAGCCGTAGACGCCGCCGTTGGAGATGGTGAAGGTGCCGCCCTGCAGGTCCTCCAGGGCGAGCGCCCCGTCGCGGGCCTTCCGGCCCAGGGCGCCGATGGCCTTCTCGATCCCGGCCAGGTCCATGGCGTCGGCGTCGCGGACCACGGGCACCACCAGGCCGCGGTCGGTGCCGACGGCGACGCCGATGTCGTAGTGGTTCTTGTAGATGAGGTCCTGGCCGTCGATCTCGGCGTTGACTTCCGGGACCTGCTTCAGGGCGGCCACGCAGGCTTTCACGAAGAAGCTCATGAAGCCCAGCTTCACGCCATGGCGCTTCTCGAAGGCGTCCCTGTACTGGCTGCGCAGCGCCATCACGGCGCTCATGTCCACCTCGTTGAAGGTGGTCAGCATGGCGGCGTTGGACTGGGCCTCCTTCAGGCGCCGCGCGATGGTCTGGCGCAGGCGGGTCATGCGCACCCGGTCCTCGCGCTCATGAACCTCGCGCGGGGCGGCCGGCGCGGGCGCGGCGGCCGGAGCGGCGGCGCGGGCCTCGAGCGCGGAGAGGGCGTCGCCCTTGGTGATGCGACCGTCCTTGCCGGATCCCGGAATGGCGCCGGCGTCGAGCTTGTTTTCAGTGACGATCCGCTGGGCCGATGGGGCCAGCACCGGCGCCTGGGCGGGCGCGGGGGCAGGGGCGGCCGCCGGCGGTGCCGCGGCGACCGGCGCCGGCGCGGCCTTCTCCGCAACCGCCTTGGCCGGAGCGGACGCAGGGGCGGCCGGCTTGGCGGCGCCTTCCGAGACCCGGCCCAGCAGCGCGCCCGGCTCCACGGTCGCGCCCTCGTCGGCGGCGATGTCGGACAGCACGCCGTCGGCGGGGGAGGCCACTTCCAGGCTGACCTTGTCGGTCTCCAGCTCCACCAGGATCTCGTCCTTGCGGACCGCCTCACCGGGCTTCTTGGCCCAGCGGGCCACCGTCGCCTCCGTGACGGATTCGCCCAGCGCGGGGGTCATGATGTCGGCCATGGAAACGGGTCCTGTCTCTCGTTGGGTCTTGGCGCTCAGGCGAAGGCTTCGGTGAGGAACGTATCCAGTTCCTTCAGGTGCCGGCTCATCTGCCCGGCGGCGGTGGAGGCGGTGGCGGGGCGGCCCACGTAGCGGGCGCGCTTGGCCTTGATCTTCAGCCGTTGCAGGGTGAGCTCCATCCAGGCGTCCACGAAGGTCCAGCCGCCCATGTTCTTGGGCTCCTCCTGGCACCAGACGAGGTCGGCGTTGACGAAGCGCTTCAGCTCGTTGGTCAGCGACTTCAGCGGCCAGGGATAGAACTGCTCCAGGCGCAGCAGGTAGACATCGTTGCGGCCGGACTTGGCGCGCTGCTCCAGGAGGTCGAAGTAGACCTTGCCGGAGCAGACCACCACACGGTTGATCTGCTCGTCGGGGGCGAGGGCCACGCCGCCGACGTCGCAGCCGGCCTCGGCGCCGTCCACCATCACCCGGTGGAAGGTCGAACCCTCGGCCATGTCGGCCAGGTTCGAGACCGCCCGCTTATGGCGCAGCAGGCTCTTGGGCGTCATGACGATCAGCGGCTTGCGGTATTCGCGCAGCAGCTGGCGGCGCAGGACGTGGAAGTAGTTGGCCGGGGTGGTGACGTTGACCACCTGCAGGTTGTCCTCGGCGCAGAGCTGCAGGAAGCGCTCCAGGCGCGCGGAGGAGTGTTCCGGTCCCTGGCCCTCGTAACCGTGCGGCAGCAGCATGACCAGGCCGCTCATCCGCAGCCACTTGCGCTCGCCCGAGGAGATGAACTGGTCGATGATCACCTGGGCGCCGTTGGCGAAGTCGCCGAACTGGGCCTCCCACATGGTCAGCGTCGAGGGGTCGGTGAGCGAGAAGCCGTATTCGAAGCCCAGCACCGCCTCTTCCGAGAGCGCCGAGTCCAGGACCTCGAAGTGCGCCTGGGTGGGCGAGAGGTTGCGGAGCGGGATGTAGGGCTCCTCGGTCCTCTGGTCGATGATCGCCGAATGGCGCTGGGTGAAGGTGCCGCGCACGCTGTCCTGGCCGGACAGGCGCACAGGGTAGCCCTGGTCGAGCAGGGTGGCGAAGGCCAGGTGCTCGGCGGTCGACCAGTCGATGCCTTCGCCGGCGTCGATGGCGGCGCGGCGGTTCTGGATCACCCGTTCGACATTCTTGTGGGCGACGACGCCCTCGGGGACCGTGGTGATCTTGTGGCCCAGGTCGAGCAGCTTCTGCTTGGGCACGCCGGTCTCGCGGCGCTCCTCGCCGCTGAGCGAGAAGCCCGCCCACTTGCCGTCCAGCCAGTCGGCCTTGTTGGCCTTGTAGCTCTTGGCGGAGTCGAATTCCTCGTCGAGGAAGGTGTCGAACGCCTTGATCCAGCCGTCCACCTGGTCCTGGGTGGCGACGCCCTCGGCGATCAGCCGGCGGGCGTAGAGGTCGCGGACGGTGGGGTGGTCCTTGATCTTGGCGTACATCAAGGGCTGCGTCATCGTCGGATCGTCGCCCTCGTTGTGGCCGAACCGGCGGTAGCAGAACATGTCCAGCACCACGTCCTTGCCGAACTGCTGGCGGAACTCGGTGGCGACCTTGGCGGCGTAGACGCAGGCTTCCGGGTCATCGCCGTTCATGTGGAAGATCGGCGCCTCGACCATCATCGCCACGTCGGACGGATAGGGGGAGGAGCGGCTGTTCTTGGGGCTGGTGGTGAAGCCGATCTGGTTGTTGACGATGAAGTGGACGGTGCCGCCCACGCCGTAGCCCTTCAGTTCGGAGAGCGCGAAGCACTCGGCGACCACGCCCTGGCCGGCGAAGGCGGCGTCGCCGTGCAGCAACAGCGGCAGCACGTGGCCGCGGCCGGCGCCGGGGGTCTCGCGCAGGGTGAAGGCCTGCTTGGCGCGGCTCTTGCCGATCACCACCGGGTTGACGATCTCCAGGTGGCTGGGATTGGCGGTGAGCGACAGGTGGACCTTGTTGTTGTCGAACTCGCGGTCCGACGAGGCGCCGAGGTGGTACTTCACGTCGCCCGAGCCTTCCACGTCGGAGGGCAGCGACGTGCCGCCCTGGAACTCGTGGAAGATGATCCGGTAGGGCTTGCCCATCACCGCGGCCAGCACGTTCAGGCGGCCCCGGTGCGGCATGCCGATGACGATGTCGCGCACGCCCAGGGCGCCGCCGCGCTTGATGATCTGCTCCAGCGACGGGACCATGGACTCGCCGCCGTCGAGGCCGAAGCGCTTGGTGCCCGGAAAGCGGCGATGCAGGAACCGCTCGAAGCCTTCGCCCTCGATGAGCTTCTTGAGGATCGCCACCTTCCCTTCGGGCGTGAAGGTGATCTCCTTGTCGCGGCCCTCGATGCGTTCCTGCAGCCAGCCCTTCTGGCGCGGGTCGGAGATGTGCATGTACTGCACGCCGACGTTGCCGCAGTAGGTGCGGCGCAGGATGTCCAGGATCTCCCGGACCGTGGAGGTCTCCAGGCCCAGGACATAGTCGAGGAAGATCGGCCGGTCGTAGTCGGCCTCGGAGAAGCCGTAGGTTGCGGGGTCGAGCTCGCTGGCGTCGCCGGGCGTGGTGGCGATGCCCAGGGGGTCGAGGTTGGCCTTCAGGTGGCCGCGCATCCGGTAGGCGCGGATCATCATGATGGCGCGCAAGGAATCCAGCGTCGCGGCGCGGACCGAATCCACCGAGGCGGTGGGTTGCCGCTCGGCGATCTTGCCCTGCAGCTTGACCTCCACCGCCGGCCACATGCCGTCGATGGCGGAGAGCCAGTCGGGGCGCGGGGCGGGAACTTCAGGCTTGGCCCAGGGCGGCGGCTTGGCCGCACGGCCGACGTCGTCGGCGCGTTCCTGCAGGGAGGCGAAGAACGCGCGCCACGAGGGCTCGACGCTTTCGGGGTTCTTCGCCCACCGGGCGTAGAGATCCTCCACGTAGCCGGCGTTGCCGCCGTAGAGGAAGGAGGTCTCCTTGAGAACCTCGTTGATCAGGCCTGCGTCGTCCGCCATTTCATCCGCCTTCCGGGCCCGCCGCGGGGCCACTGGAAAGGAGCCGAGCGCGGACCGCCCTTACGCCTAGTTCGCCCCCGGCGCATCTTCGACGAAGATGCGCCAGTCTCCAGAAAGACGGCCGTCCTTCGAACGGCCTCAGGCGCCCTTGAGCACCTCGAGCATGGTTTCGCCAAGCTTCGCCGGCGAGGGCGAGACGCGGATGCCCGCATCCTCCATCGCCGCGATCTTGTCCTCGGCGCCGCCCTTGCCGCCGGAGATGATCGCACCCGCGTGACCCATGCGCCGACCAGGCGGCGCAGTGCGACCCGCGATGAAGCCGACCATAGGCTTCTTGGTTGCTGAACTTTTAATGAAGGCCGCAGCATCTTCTTCGGCCGAGCCGCCGATTTCGCCGATCATGATGATCGACTCGGTCTCCGGGTCGTCGAGGAACATCTGCAGCATGTCGATGAACTCGGTGCCCTTGACGGGGTCGCCGCCGATGCCGACCGCCGTGGTCTGGCCCAAGCCCACCTGAGTTGTCTGGAACACAGCCTCATAGGTAAGGGTGCCGGAGCGCGAGACAACGCCCACCGAGCCCTTCTTGAAGATGTTTCCGGGCATGATGCCGATCTTGCAGGCGTTTGGCGTCAGCACGCCCGGGCAATTGGGTCCGATCAGCCTGGATTTCGACCCCGACAACGCGCGCTTGACCTTGATCATGTCGGCCACCGGGATGCCCTCGGTGATGCAGACGATCAGCGGGACCTCGGCGTCGATGGCCTCCAGGATGGAGTCGGCGGCGAAGGGCGGCGGCACATAGATCACGCTGGCGTCGGCGCCGGTCTTGCGGACCGCCTCGCCCACCGTGTCGAACACCGGCAGATCCAGGTGCTTGGTCCCGCCTTTGCCGGGGGTCACGCCGGCGACCATCTTGGTGCCGTAGGCGATCGCCTGCTCGGTGTGGAAGGTGCCCTGGCCGCCGGTGATGCCCTGGCAGATCACGCGGGTGTCTTTGCCGATCAGGATGGACATTCAGGTCAGCTCACGAAGATGGAATGGCGTAGATGATAAGGGGCGCGGCCGGCTGGCCGGCGACGAACAGCATGCCGACGCGGCCCTGGCGGATCAGATCCTTGCCGCGCGGCGTCTTGAGCTCGGCGGCGGCGATGGCCTTGTGGGCGCCGTCGTCGTCGAGGAAGGCGAAGGCCTCGCCCTTGTGCGCGGGCAGGGCCGGGTCGGCGGGCACGCCCGCCCAGTCGGCGGCGGCCTTCCTGATGGCCTCGCCGTCCAGGGGGCGCGCGCCAAGCGCGCAGACCCGCACCGGGACCGGGACCCCGTCGATCACCGGAGCGCCGCGGCCGGCGTACATCAGCATCAGGACGCGGTTCTGCATCTTCGCGCGGCCTTCGCCGCCGCTGAAGCCCTGCTTGGTGATCTCGTCCAGGAACATGGGGGGCATGTCGGTCCAGCCGCGGCTGTCGGCGGCCGCCAGGGCCGCGGGGGCCTCGGCGCGTGTGTTCACGCACAGGTCGCGGAACGCGTCGAACGCCGGGTCGGCGTGGGCGGGGGCGGCTTGCGCCCCCAGCGCCGCTGCGACGAGGGCCGCCGCGCCCGCGATCCGGGCGCCGGAAGATCCCATCAGCCGCGGCCTCGCACGGCGGCCACGATCTTCTCCGCGCCATCGGAAAGGTCGTTGGCGGGGATCACGTTGAGGCCCGAGTCGCGGATGATCTGCTTGCCGAGCTCGGCGTTGGTCCCCTCCAGGCGCACCACCAGGGGAACGCTGAGGCCGGTCTCCTTGACCGCGGCGATGACGCCGTTGGCCAGCACGTCGCAGCGGGCGATGCCGCCGAAGATGTTGACCAGGATGCCCTTCACGTTGGGGTCGGAGGTGATGATCTTGAACGCCTCGGTCACCTTCTCCTGGGTGGCGCCGCCGCCGACGTCCAGGAAGTTGGCCGGCTCGGCGCCGTAGAGCTTGATGATGTCCATGGTCGCCATGGCCAGGCCTGCGCCGTTGACCATGCAGCCGATCTCGCCGTCGAGGGCGATATAGGACAGGTCGTGCTTGGAGGCCTCGATCTCCTTGGCGTCCTCCTCGCTCTCGTCGCGCAAGGGCTTGAGCTCGGGGTGGCGGTACATGGCGTTGGAGTCGAAGGAGACCTTGGCGTCGAGGACGCGCAGCTGGTCGTCGGCGGTGACGATCAGCGGGTTGATCTCCAGCATGCTCATGTCCTTGGCCACGAAGGCCGCGTAGAGCTGGCCCAGCAGCTTGGACGCCTGCTTGCCGAGGTCGCCGGACAGGTTCAGCGCCCGGGCCAGCATCAGGCCGTGGTGCGGCCACACGCCAGTGACCGGATCGACGGAGAAGGTGGTGATCTTCTCGGGGCTGTCGTGGGCGACGTCCTCGATGTTCATGCCGCCCTCGGTGGAGGCGACCACGGACACGCGGGACGTCTCGCGGTCCACCAGCAGGGAGAGGTAGAACTCCTTGGCGATGGCGGCGCCTTCCTCGATGTAGAGGCGGTTCACCTGCTTGCCCTTGGGGCCGGTCTGGTGGGTCACCAGCACCCGGCCCAGCATCTCCAGGGCGTTGGCGCGGACCTCGTCGACCGACTTGACCACGCGGACCCCGCCCTTGGCCTCCGGACCCAGGCCCTCGAACCTGCCCTTGCCGCGCCCGCCGGCGTGGATCTGGGATTTGACGACGAACACCGGCCCGCCGAGCTTCTCGGCCGCCTCGGCCGCCTCGTCAGGGGTGAAGGCCGGATAGCCCCGGGGGACCGCCACGCCGAACTCAGCGAGGACGGCTTTGGCTTGATGTTCGTGAATGTTCATGGAGCCGGCGTGCTTGGGGGGAACGGCCGCGCCGTTGCGGCAGGTGGCGGGCGTTATAGGCGCCGGTTCCGGGCGTGGCAACCGCAGCGGCGAGAAATGCCGCACTGCGGCGCAAGACGTCTGCCGCAGCGTCAGGCGCGGCCGTGGTTCTGCTGCGCAAAGGGCGGCGGAAGGGAACGGCGAGGCTGCGCGCTTCCGCCGCACCCAAAGGGCGCCGCCACGCGCAATCCGGCATGGACGGCAAGCCGCTGTTCAGACTCAATTCAGGTTCGCCCGGTCAAGCTGGCTGGGGAGAAAGTGGAGTTTTGTCAAAGGTTTGGTTAACGGCATGGGCGGGAATCGAGCCGAGGGGGCCGGGCTTGCCCCCAGGGCGCCGGCGGCGCTGGTGAGTACGCCGGAGAAGAGCGTGTTCGGCGGCTGGGGGCTGGTCGGGGCCGGCGTCGTGGGCGCCTGTGCGCTGGGCGTCATGGCCGGCGTCTGGGCGCGCCCTGACCATGAAGAGGCCGCCGAGCGCCGCGCCGACGCCAAGGCGGCCCTGGGCGCGGACGTCCCGCGCCGGATCCGCATCCTGGTCGATGAGGACGAACCAGTCCCCGGCGCCCAGGCCCCGCGCGTGCAGATCGCCGCCGCCCCGGCGCCGGTCACGCTGACCCGGCCGGAGCCGGCGCCCGTTCCCACGCCACAGGTCGCGGCCGCGCCCGCGCCCTCCGGCGTCCCGCCTGAAGCGGCGCCGATCATCCCCAAGTCCGACGTGGTGCGCATCAAGGCGGAGGCCGCGCCCCTGCCGCCGAAACCCGTCGCGACAGCGAAGCGGGCCCCGGCCGCGAAGGCCGATCCTGCGCCTGCGAAACTGGCCGCGGCCAAGCCGCGCCCAGCGAAGGCGGCTCCCCAGAAGGCGGCCCTGAAGCCGGCGGAGAAAAAGAAGGCGGCGACGAAGCCGACGGCGCTGCCCAAGGTGATCACGGTGAAGGCTCCGAAGCCGGCGAAGCCCGCCGCCGCCCGGATCGTCAAGGTGAAGGCCGAGGCGCCGCCGAAGCCGAAGGCGGTTCCCGCCAAAGCCTCCAAGCCGGCGAAACCCGCCGCCCCCGCTGTCCGGCTCGTCAAGGTGAAGGCCCAGGCGCCGCCAAAGCCGAAGGCGGCGGAAAAGGTGGTGAAAGCGCTCGCGCTAACGCCAGCCAGGCCCAGGTCCATCGAGGCGATCCTCGAAAAGACCTCGCTGCGGCTCCCGGCGACCAGGCCGGCCGCGCAGACTGCGAGCACCCTGGACATTCAACTGGCCGCCTTGCGCGCCGAGCCGCTGAAGCCCGCCCCCGCCAGGCCGCGCGCGGCGCCTGTGGCCGCCGCCGCCCCGCCCCGGCCGGCCGCGCCGCCGGCCGCCGAACCCGCGCCGCGCCCGGCGCCCGTCCGCCGCGCCGCCGCGTGCGACGCCGACACGCGGGCCGAGGCCCTCCTCTGCGCCAATCCTGCCCTGGCGGCCGCGGACCGCCGGCTGGCGGCCGCCTATCGGCGCGCCGAGGCGGCCGGGGTCCCCGCACAGCGGCTGCGCCGGCAGCAGGGCCGCTGGCTCGCCGCCCGGGAAGCCGCTGCGGAAGAGGCGCCCTGGGCGGTGGCGCGGGTCTATGACGCGCGGATCGCCGAGCTGGAAGACGAGGCCGACCGGGCGCGCGAAGACGAGGAATAGGCCAGGCTCGAATCGCGCCACGATCGGTTGCAACGCCCCGTGCGCGAAGGTGTTTAGCCCACGTCGAGGGAGCGACGGAAAGGCCTGAAGCATGCCGATCGAGCACCTGGACGGAGCCGGCCTCGCGCCTACCCACCACGGGTTCTCCGGGCCGCCGGGGCGCGCCGCGCCGCATCCGCCGCAGCCGCCCAAGCGCCGGCCGCCGGACCTGGGCAAGCTGATGCTGGCCGGCGTGGGGCTCGCCGCGGCGCTGGGCGTGACCCTGGGGTTCCTGGCCAAGCCCTCGGAGCTCAGCGTCGCGCCGCGGCCGATGGCGATGAGCGCGGTCACGCCCACGCCCATCGAGCCGCAGGTGCAGATCACGGTGAACCCCGCGAAGCCGCCGCCTGCGCCCAAGGCCGGCGCGCCGCTGGAGGTGCTGCCGTCCGACATGGCCGCGGCCGCGCCCAAGGTGGTCAGCGCGCCGCCCTTGCCGCCGGCTCCGGCCCCAGCCCCGGCTCCGACGACACAGGAGCCGCCGGCCTCCGCCTTTGACGTGGCCTCGGCCGCGCCGCCGCCGGCGCGCCCGCAACCCAGCTTCGCCTGCGACGGCGCGCTCACCCGGGCGCAGGAGATGGTCTGCGGCGACGAACGCCTGGCCGCCCAGGACCGGCGCCTGGCGCGCGCCTATCGCCGGGCGCTGGACTCCGGCGCGCCCAGCGAGGACCTGCGCGCAGAGCAGGGCGACTGGGACAACATCCGCGAGGATGCGGCCGGCGTCTCGCCCCAAGCGTTGGCGCAGGTCTACAACCAGCGCATCCGCGAACTGGAGGACATGGCGCGCAGCGAAGCGCGGGAGGACTGGTAGGGAAACGAGCCGTCAGGCCAGGCTGGGGTCGATCTGCTTGCAGGCGGCCAGCAGGCCCTGGACGGACTCCAGCGACTTCTTGAACATCGCCTTCTCAGCGTCGTCCATGGGGAACTCGACCACCTTCTCCACGCCGCCGGCGCCGATCACCGCGGGCACGCCCACATAGACGTCCTTCAGGCCGTACTGGCCCGACAGGTGCGCCGCGACCGGCAGGACACGCTTCTTGTCCTTCAGGAACGACTTGGCCATGGCCACCGCGCTCTCGGCGGGGGCGTAATAGGCCGAGCCGGTCTTCAGCAGGGCGACGATCTCGCCGCCGCCGCCGCGGGTGCGCTGGACGATGCCGTCGAGGTCGGCCTGGCTGAGCGCGCCCTGCTCCACCAGAACCGGCAGCGGCAGGCCGCCCACGGTGGAGTAGCGCACCATCGGCACCATGTCGTCGCCGTGGCCGCCCAGGGTCCAGGCGTGGACGTCCTCCACCGAGACGCCCAGCTTCTCGGAGAGGAAGAAGCGGAAGCGGGCGCTATCCAGCACGCCGGCCATCCCCACCACCATGTTGTGCGGCAGGCCGGAGAACTCGCGCAGCGCCCAGACCATGGCGTCCAGCGGGTTGGTGATGCAGATGACGAAGCTGTTCGGCGCGTGGGCCTTGATGCCGTCGCCCACCGCCTTCATCACCTTGAGGTTGATGCCCAGCAGGTCGTCGCGGCTCATGCCCGGCTTGCGCGGCACGCCGGCGGTGACGATGCAGACGTCGGCCCCGGCGATGCCTTCGTAGCCGTTGACGCCGGTCAGGGCGGAGTCCTTGCCGAACACCGGGGCGGCCTCGGCGATGTCGAGCGCCTTGCCCTGCGGCAGGCCCTCGGCGATGTCGAACAGGACGACGTCGCCCAACTCCTCACGGGCGCAGACGTGGGCCAGCGTGCCCCCGATCATGCCGGAACCGATAAGGGCGATCTTCGCGCGGGCCATGTGGAGGTCTCCGGATCGGGTTGCAGTGCAAAAGTCGCGGGCGGTCTAGACCGCCGCCCGGGCTTGGGCAAGGCGCCGCCGTGACAGGAGGGCTGCGCAGGATTAGGGAGCGGGCAGGATGCGCATCGACCCGGCTTTCCTGGCGACCTCCCATGCAGTGGGCGAACTGCCGCTCTGTCTGGTGCGGCTGCATAACGACGCGCGGTTTCCGTGGCTGGTGTTGCTGCCCCGCGCGGAAGGGGCGCGCGAGATCGAGGACCTGTCCGAGCCGGCCCGCGCCCGGCTGATGGGCGAGATCATCCGCGCGGGCGCTGCGGTGCGCGCGATCGGCGCGGCGCTGGGCCGGCCGGTGGAGAAGCTGAACGTCGGCGCGCTGGGCAACATCGTGGCGCAGCTGCATGTCCATGTCGTCGGTCGGCGGGCGGAGGATCCGGCCTGGCCCGGGCCGGTGTGGGGGTTCGGGCGGGCGGAGCCCTACGGGGCGGACGATCTGGCGCGCGCGATGGCCGCGGCGCAGGCGGCGCTCGCGACCTAGGTGCCCGACCCTAGTTCCGCCGCAGCGTCACCGTGCTGCGGTCCTTGCCGTTGACGAGCTCGCCGGTCCAGCGGCCGTCGACGCCGGCGACCAGGTTGGCGGTCGCCGGCTCGGCGCCGCGGGGGTAGAAGCGGAAGGTCAGCTGGCCGCCGTAGCGCTGGATGTCATCCACGAAGCCGGAGGCGTTGAGGGCGCCCGCCCGGCGCAGGTCGCGCCAGGCGCCTTCCAGCACGCCGCTGGAACGCTCCACCAGCTCCAGGGAGAAGAGGTCGCCGCCGTCGGCGCTCAGCACCCAGCTCCCGTCGAGCGGTCCTTGCAGGCCCTGGGCCGAGGCGAACGACGAGCGCAGGCGCGATTCATAGCCGATCTCGCCTTCCGTGGGCGGACCCTCCGGCGTCTTGCCGAGCTCGTCGATGTGCACCGGCGCGCCGGTCTGCCGGCGGGCGCCGCGATACGGCAGGGACACGACCGACGCGGGCGGCGGGGGGGCTGACGCGTAGGGCATGGGCGCCGAGGGCGTCGTCGTGCTGGCCGTCGCCGGGGCATAGGGCGCCGGCGCCGGTTGCGGGTAGGAGGGATAGGGGGCGGGCGCCGGTGGGCGGGCGATCGCCGGGGGCGGCGCAGCCGTCGCCAGGGAAGGCGCCGCCGCCGGATAGGCGGGCGGCGCCGGCTCCGCTGGAGCCGGGGCGGTGTTCGCGAAGGCCGGAGCCGGCGGCTGGTAGCTGGGCGCAGGCGCGCTCGCCAGAGCCGGGGGCGGCGCAGCCGGCGACGGCGCGGGCGGGACTTGAGCTGGGCTCGGCGTCGGCGCGCTCGCCATGGCCGGAGGCTGGGCCGGGACCGCCGTAGGCGTCGGTGGGGTGGGGATGACCGGGGCGGGCGTCGCGCTGGCGACGGCAGGCGGAGGGGCTGGAGCGGGGCCGGGCGTTGGCGCGCTCGCCATCTCCGGGGCCGGCGAAGGCTCGGGCGCGGCGGGCGTTGCAGTCGTCGGCGTCGTGCTGGCGACCGGGGGCGGCGGAGCCGGGGCGACCGGCGGAGGCGCGGCCGCCACGGGTGTCGACGCGAGGCTCTCGATGGTCGGCAGAGGCGCCGAAGCCACAGGCGCCGGCGGCGGAGCGGAGGTGACGCCGGGCGTGGGCGCGGCCGGCGCCGGGGGCGGCGCAGGCGGCTCGACGACGGGCGGCGGCTCCTCGGATTCCAGCGCCGATTCCGGCAGGGCCTCCGGCAGGGTCGCGGGCGCGGGCTGCGCCTCGGGCGAGGTGGCGATGGTCTCGGCGGGCTGGGCCGTGGGCGCCGGCGACCGTTCCGGCGCGCCGAGAATCTCGCCGATGGCGTCGCCCGGGTTCTGGGCCGCGGCGGGAAGGGCGAGCGCGAGGGCGGCTGCGAAGGGGAGCAGGCTGCGCGCGGCGCCGATCATCATCCGTCTCGAGCCTCATGGGCGGTGATCGCGTCGGCCACGGCGATCAGGCGCATCGCTTCAGCCAGATGCAACCGCTCCACCATACGCCCATCGACCCTCAAGACTCCCTTAACGCTGTTCTCCGGAATCTCGAAGGCCGCGGCGACCTTGCGCGCCCAGGCGACCTCGCCGGGATCCGGGGAGAAGGCGGCGTTGGCCGGGCCGATCTGGGACGGATGGATCAGGGTCTTGCCGTCGAAGCCGAACTCCACCCCCTGCGCGCACTGGCGCGCCAGCCCGGCGGCGTCGTCGATGTCGTTGAAGACCCCGTCCAGGATGACGATCTCCTGGGCGCGGGCGGCGGCCACGGCCAGGGCGAGCAGCGGGGCCAGCGGGGCGCGGTCGACCCCCTGGCGGCAGCGCATTTCCTTGGCCAGGTCGTTGGTCCCGATCACCCAGGCGTCCAGGCGGGTGGTCCGGGCCGCGCCGGCGATGGCCTCCAGGCGGAACATGGCCGCGCAGGTCTCGATCATCGCCCACAGGCGCGGCTTGCCGCGGACGGCCGCGTCATAGGCCTCCACGTCCTGCGGGGCGGCGACCTTGGGGACCAGGATGGCGTCGGGCTGGGCCTCCACCGCAGCGGCGAGGTCGGCCGCGCCCCAGGGGGTCTCCAGGCCGTTCACCCGGATCACCACCTCGCGCCCGCCGAAGCCGCCGGCCTTCACGGCCTGGACCGCCTGGTCGCGGGCGGCGCCCTTGGCGTCGGGGGCGACGGCGTCCTCCAGGTCCAGGATCACCACGTCGCAGGGCAGGGTGCGGGCCTTCTCGATGGCCCGGGCGTTGGCGGCGGGCATGTAGAGGGCGCTGCGGCGAGGTCTTGGGGTCACGCGCGAACCTTTGTTGCAGAAAGCCTAATCTTATCCGCTACAATGACGGCATGACCACTCGATACGACGCCGAGGCGCGCAATGTCATGGGCGGGGAGCTTGAGCGCTGCTCCGGCGATCCGTTGACCGGGTTCTTCCGCAACGGCTGTTGCGAGACGGGACCGCATGACCTGGGCCTGCACACCGTCTGCGCGGTGATGACGGCCGAGTTCCTGGCCTTCTCCAAGGCGGCGGGCAATGATCTGTCGACGCCGAATCCCGAATACGCCTTCCCGGGCCTGAAGCCCGGCGACCGCTGGTGCCTGTGCGCGCCGCGCTGGAAGGAGGCGCTGGACGCCGGCGCCGCGCCCAAGGTGGTGCTGGAGGCCACCCACGAAGAGACCCTCGCCATCGTGCCCCTCGGCGTGCTGAAGGATTACGCCGTCGAAGCCTGACAGTTGTTCCCGCGGGCCGGTCTCTGTACTAGCCGACCCAACCGCTTTTGATCAGATCGAGGAAACGCCGCCCAAATGAGCGACGAACGCCGCACCTTCACCGATGAGGAGGCGCTGAGCTTCCACAAACACCCGACGCCGGGAAAGATCGCCATCGTGGCCACCAAGCCCATGGCGACCCAGCGTGACCTTTCGCTCGCCTATTCGCCGGGGGTGGCCGTACCGGTCCTGGCCATCGCCGCGGATCCGGACAAGGTCTACGACTACACGTCCAAGGGTAACCTGGTGGCGGTGATCTCCAACGGCACCGCGATCCTCGGGCTGGGCAACCTGGGCGCGCTGGCCTCCAAGCCGGTGATGGAGGGCAAGAGCGTCCTCTTCAAACGGTTCGCCGACGTGGACTCCATCGACATCGAGCTGACGGCCACCGACCCGGACGAGATCATCACCGTGGTCAAGAACATCGGGGTGACGTTCGGCGGCATCAACCTCGAGGACATCAAGGCCCCCGAGTGCTTCCGCATCGAGACCGAGCTGCAGGAGTTGCTCGACATCCCGGTGTTCCACGACGACCAGCACGGCACGGCGATCATCTCCGCGGCCGGCCTGATCAACGCCTGCGAGATCACCGGGCGGAAGATGGCGGACGTGAAGGTGGTGCTCTGCGGCGCCGGCGCGGCCGGCATCGCCACCCTGGACCTGGTCAAGGCCATGGGCGTCCGCGGCGAGAACGTCATCGCCGTCGACACCACCGGCGTCATCTACCGCGGCCGCACCCAGGGCATGAACCAGTGGAAGTCGGCGCATGCGGCGGAGACCAAGCTGCGCACGCTCGAGGAGGCGCTGGTCGGTGCGGACGTGTTCATCGGGCTGTCGGCCAAGGGCCAGGTGAACCAGGAGATGGTCAAGTCGATGGCTCCGAAGCCGATCATCTTCGCCATGGCCAACCCGGATCCGGAGATCACGCCGGAAGAGGTTCATGCGGTGCGGCCCGACGCCATCGTGGCCACCGGCCGCAGCGACTACCCGAACCAGGTGAACAACGTCCTGGGCTTCCCCTACATCTTCCGCGGGGCGCTGGACGTGCGCGCCCGGCGGGTGAACATGGAGATGAAGATCGCCTGCGCCAACGCCCTGGCCGCCCTCGCCCGCGAGGACGTGCCGGACGAGGTGGCGGCCGCCTACCACGGCGTACAGCTGAAGTTCGGCCCGCAGTACATCATCCCCTCGCCGTTCGATCCGCGGCTGATGTCCTATATCCCGCCGTTCGTGGCCCAGGCCGCGATGGACACCGGCGTGGCGCGCAAGCCGATCCCCGACATGGACGCCTACCGCGCGCAGCTGGCCCAGCGGCTCGATCCCACCGCCGGCTTCCTGCAGAAGCTCCAGGGTTCGGTGCTTTCGGGGCAGAAGAAGCGCGTGGTGTTCGCCGAGGGCGAGGAGCCCAGCGTGATCCGCGCCGCCTACGCCTTCCAGAACGCCGGCCTCGGCAAGGCCGTCCTGGTGGGGCGCGAGGAGCTGGTGCACGAGAACATGCGCCTGGCGGGCCTGGCCTCCGACACCAAGCTGGAGGTCATCAACGCGCGGCTGTCGCACTGGAATCCTGAGTTCACCGACTACCTCTATGCGCGCCTGCAGCGGCAGGGCTACCTGCTGCGCGACGTCCAGCGGCTGATCAACCAGGATCGCAACTCCTTCGCCGCCTGCATGGTGGCCCTGGGCCACGCCGACGCCATGGTCACCGGCGTCACCCGGTCCTTCGACCAGGTGCTGGAAGAGGTGCTGCGGGTGATCGATCCGCTGCCGGACGGCCGGATCATGGGCATGAGCGTGGTGCTGGCCAAGGGCCGGACGCTGTTCATCGCCGACACCAACGTCACCGAACTGCCCGAGGCGGAGGAGATCGTCGAGATCGCCCTGCAGGCGGCCAAGACCGTGCGCGGCCTCGGCTTCACCCCGCGCGTCGCCTTCATGTCCTATTCCACCTTCGGCAACCCCATGGGCCTGCGCTCGGAGAAGGTGCGCGAGGCGGTGGCGATGCTCGACGAGATGGGCGACGTGGGCTTCGAGTACGAAGGCGAGATGCCGCCCGAGCTGGCGTTGGAGCCGGGGGGTCGGAAGAACTACCCGTTCATGCGCCTGACCGGCCCGGCCAATGTGCTGATCATGCCGGCCATCCATTCGGCCGCCATCGCCACCCAGCTCGTCCAGTCGCTGGGCGACGCCATGGTGATTGGCCCGCTGCTGCTCGGCCTCTCCAAGTCGGTGCAGATCTGCCCGCTGTCGGCCTCGGTGTCGAAGATCCTGCACATGGCCACCGTCGCCGCCCACGACCGCCCGTTGGTGGAGGCCGAGGCCTGATGCGGCGCGGAGCCACCTCGCCAGCCTGACGGATCGCGCGAGCGGGGCGCGGCGGTCCGACGCCGCCGTTTCCCCGCCTTTCGGAGCGCGACCATGACCGCGGGCCTCAGCCTCGGCCTCGATTTCGGAACCACCAACACCGTCGTGGCCCTGGCCGGCGACGACGGGGTCGCGCAGCTGGCGAACTTCCCGGCGCCGGAGGGCGAGCTGTTCGCCTTCCGCTCGGCGCTGTCGTTCCACGCGCCCCCCGGCCGGCCGCGCGAGCGCACGATCGAGGCCGGGCCCTGGGCCGTGGAAGCCTATGCGGAGGATCCGGGCGAGACGCGTTTCATCCAGTCGTTCAAGACCTTCGCCGCCAGCGCCGCGTTCAGCGAGACCCGCATCCTGGAGCGGCGCTACCGGTTCGAGGACCTGCTCTCCACCTTTCTGCTGAAGGTGCGCGAGCACGCCGGCGCGACGCTGGCGGAGCTGCCCCGACGGGTGATCGTCGGACGCCCGGTGGTGTTCGCGGGCGCGTCTCCGGATCCGGCCCTGGCCCTCTCGCGCTACGAAGAGGCGCTGCGCCGGCTGGGCTTCGAAGAGATCCTCTACGCCTACGAACCGGTGGGGGCGGCGTTCTTCTTCGCCCGCCGGCTGGACCACGACGCCACCGTGCTGGTGGGCGACTTCGGCGGCGGCACCAGCGACTTCTCGATCATCCGCTTCGAGCGCCGCGACGGCGAGATCCGCGCCCGGCCGCTGGGACGTTCGGGCGTCGGCGTGGCGGGCGACGCCTTCGACTACCGGATCATCGACAACCTGGTCTCGCCACGGCTCGGCAAGGGCGGCAGCTATGCCTCGTTCGGCAAGGTGCTGCCGATCCCCAACCGCTACTACGCCGCCTTCGCCCGCTGGGACCAGCTGGCCCTGATGCGGGCCTCGCGCGACATGGGCGAGATCCGCCGGCTGCAGCGCGACGCCGTCGAGCCCGAGGCGATCGGCCGGCTGGTGGAGGTGCTGGACGAGAACCTCGGCTATCCGCTCTACCGCTCGGTCTCGCGGCTGAAGGAGGCGCTATCGCGCGACGCCGCGGCCGAGTTCCGCTTCGAGGCCGGACGCATCCACATCGTCCGTGAGGTGGCCCGCGCGGAGTTCGAGGGCTGGATCGCCCCGGAGCTCACGCTGATCGAGCGGGCGATCGACGCCGCCCTGGCCGACGCCGGACTGGGGCCGGAGGGGGTTGACCGGGTGTTCCTCACCGGCGGCTCCTCCCTGGTCCCGGCGGTGCGGCGGCTGTTCGCGCAGCGGTTCGACGCCGGCCGGATCGAGACCGGCGCCGAGCTGGAATCCATCGCCTCGGGCTTGGCGCTGATGGGCCGCGAACGCGACCTGACCCGCTGGACCGAGCGGGCGTAGGAAACGCCTCAGCGCCCTTTCGCCGGCCGGTTGATGACGTCGATCGCCAGGCCGCGGGGGACGATGGTCATGCGCGGGGCGTCGCCGAAGTTCATCAACCGCACCGCGCCCGATTTGCTGACCGCCGACCAGCGGGGCACGTCTGCGCCGTTGGGATCACCGGTCTTTGCGAAGTTGACCCAGTAGCCCTGCATGGCCTTGGCGAGCGCGCGGTCCTGCTCGGTCCAGGGCCAGGCGAGGTCATCCAGGGCGTTGTAGACGTAGTACATCTCGCCGCCGTGCGTGGCGCCCAGCTCCTCGCCCGTCTTGCCGAACAGGACGGTGTCGGCCGGGATCGGGGCCGCATGGTTGAAGTAGTAGAGGTAGCCGGGTTTCGCGCCGCTCTGCGCATTGAGCCGCGTCCAGCGCACCGCCCCCGCCCCGAAAGCCTCGTCGCCGAACAGGCGCCCGGCGGCGCGCTGGGTGTCCTCATCCGCCTTCACCGGATAGGCGGCCTGCATGGCGCCGGCGTTCGCGCCGAAGCGGCGGGCGAGGTAGGCCTTGAACCCTGCGGCCGAGCCGCCGCCCGGCGGCTTCGGCGCCAGCAGGGTGTATTCGTCGGCGTTCCAGCCGGCGATGACGGCGACCTCGTTCTGCTGGCCGGCGGCGTAGATGGCGGCGGGGCTCTTCGGCATGAAGGCGTCGCCGACGGTGGGCCGGCCGGCGAAGGGGCCGCGAATCTGCGCCTGCAGGATGTCCTGGGCGGGGACCACGCGGGCCTGGGCCAGGCTGGTCGCCCCGATCTCCTTGAAGAACTTCACGCCGGCGGCTTCCGCCGTCGCCGCCGGCTGGGGGGCGCGCGCGCCGAAGGCCGCGCCGCTTTCGGCGATCGCCCGCTGGAACAGGCCCTTGGCCAGCGGCGAGGCGGTCAGCAGGCTCACCGACGTGGCGCCGGCCGAGCCGCCGAAGACGGTCACCTGCGCGGGGTCGCCGCCGAAGGCCCCGATGTTCTCCTGCACCCACTTCAGCGCCGCCAGCTGGTCCAGCAGGCCGTAGTTGCCCGAGCCCGCGCCGCTCTCGCGGGCGAGGTCGGGGTGGTTGAGGAAGCCGAACGCGCCCAGGCGATAGTTGAGGGTCACCACCACCAGGCCCTTGGCGGCCAGCCGGCTGGGATCCTGGATCGGGGTGTTGCCGGAGCCCGTGCGGAAGTCGCCGCCGTGGAGGTAGACCATCACCGGCAGCCGGGCGAACCGGTCCGGGGCCGAAGACCAGACGTTCAGGTAGAGGCAGTCCTCGCTCTGGCCGTCGCCGGAGGAGGGCAGGAAGAGGTCGGAGCCCTCCTTCAGACCCTCCCGCGGCGCGATGGCCACCGGCGGCTGCAGGCAGGCCGGGCCATAGTGGGCGCCGGAGCGGACGGCCATCCAGCTTTCTGGCGGCTGCGGGGCCCGCCAGCGCAGGTCGCCCACCGGCGGCTTGGCGTAGGGCACGCCCTTGTACAGCGAGACGTCGGGCTGGGCGGCCGGGACGGGGGCGATGTCCCCCTCCTTCACCCGGACGATGCCGATGGACGCCGCCTGGGCCGTGGCGCAGGTGATGAGCGCCGCCATCGCAGCCAGGGCCAGTCGTCCGATCACAGCGCGCTTCTCCCCAGAAACTCCGTGAACGACCCTAGCCGCCGATGTGTTTCGACTCCGTTCGCAGCCCGCGCCGCCCCTATTTCGCCTTCCGCAGCGTCGGCGAATCCAGGTCGAGGTCGGCGAGGGGGATCACCTCGAGGCCGGGGGCCTTGGCCTTCAGCGGTTCGATGAAGGCCTTGCCGTCGCCGGCGACGATGACGCTGGCGCCGTCTGGGCTGAGGGTCCGGGCGGCGAAGGTCTGGACCTCGCCGGCGCTCACCGCCTCGACCTTGCCGGTGTAGCGGGTGATCTCGTCCAGCGGTTCGCCATAAAGGGCGAGGTCCCCCAGGATGTCGGCCAGCCCGCCGGTGGTGGCGAGCTGGCGGCCGAAGCTTCCCACCAGCACCGACTTGCGGGCCTTCAGCTCCTCCGCGCCAGCCGGCGCCTGGGCGAGCTTGGCCATCTCCGCGCGGATCAGGTCGAGCACCTCGGGCGCGGACTCGTTCTTGGTCTGGGCGCGGGCGGCGAAGGAGCCGGTGGTGCGCCGGGCGGTCAGCCCCGAGCCGGCGCCATAGCTGAGGCCCCGCTTGACGCGGATCTCGGCGTTCAGCCGCGCCGAGTAGCCGCCGCCCAGCACGGTGTTGGCGACGATGCCGGGATAGTAGGCCGGATCGCCCCGGGCGATGGCCAGGCGCACCACGGTGACCGCCGCCTGGCCGGCGCCCGGCATGTCCACGGCGATGGCGCGCGGCTTGGGCTTGGGGGCGACCTGCGGCTGGTCGGGCAGCGGCGTCGCCGGCTTGGCCCAGCCGCCGAACGCCTTTTCGGCCAGGGCGAATCCGTCCTCGGCTGAGATGTCGCCGGTGAGCACCAGGATGGCGTTGTCGGGCCGGAAGTACCTGGCGTGGATGGCGGCGAGGTCCGTGGTCTTGATGCGCGGGATCGACCCCGGCGTGCCGGTGGAGACATGGCCGAACGGCGTGCCGCCGAACACCACCGGCGCGGCCAGGAAGCCCGCCACCGAGCCCGGCTCCTGGTAGGACACCTGCAGGCCGTCGAGGGCCAGCTGGCGCTGGCGCTCCAGCTCTTCCGTGGCGAAGGCGGGATTGCGGGCGACGTCGGCCATGATCTCCAGGCCGGTGGGCAGCTTGTCGGGCATGACGTTGAGGGTGACCGAGGACGACTCCAGGCCCGCGCTGGAGCCGAGCGTCGCGCCGAGCGCCTCGATCTGGCGGGCGATCTGCTGGGCCGAGCGGGTCTTGGTGCCCTCGGTGAGCATGTCGGCGGTCATGCCGGCCGCGCCGGCCAGGTTCGCCGGGTCGGCCCAGGCGCCGGCCTTGACGGTCAGGTCGGCGGTGACCAGGGGCAGGTCGCTGGAGCGGGCGACGATCACCCGCAGGCCGTTGGCCAGGGTCCTCTCGGCCGGCTTCGGCAGCACGGGCGAGACGGGCTCGGCCAGGGGCGGCGGCGCCTGGCGCTCGCCGGCCGGGGCCAGGGTGACGATGGGCCCTGTGTACTTGGCGGAGGTCACGGGGGGCGCGGGCGGCTTGGCGGCGACCTCGCCCTTGGGCTGTTCGGACTCTGGGCGGTAGCGGATGGTCATGCGCCGCTCGTCCGGCAGGTATTTCTGCGCCACGCGCTGCACGTCGGCGGCGCTCACCGCCTGCAGGTCGGCGACCTCGGTGTTGGCCCGGGCGGCGTCGCCCTGGATCTCCAGCGCGTAGCCCAGGGCGTAGCCACGCCCGTCGATGGTCTCGCGGCCGCGCAGCTTGTCGGCGACCAGTTCGTTCTTGGCTTCGGCCAGCTCGGCGCCGGTGGGCGGGGCGTCGCGCAGCCGCTTCACCTCGGCCAGCAGGGCGGCCTCGCCCTCGGGCAGGCCATGGCCGCTGGCCATCACCGCCCCGACCATGAAGTTCCCCGGCTGCTGCGGCAGGTCGGCGCCGGAGAAGATCTGTGCGGCGATCCGCTTGTCATAGACCAGGCTGTCATAGAGCCGCGAGGACTTGCCGCCCGAGAGAATGGCGTCGAGCACCTTCAGCGCCGGGGCGTCCGGGTCGGAGGCCTTGGGGCCGAGCCAGGTGATGGCCAGCGCCGGCAGCGGCACGTTGGGGCCGTAGCCGTCGTAGACGCCGGGGCCCTTGCGCGGGGGCTCCACCGCGCTCACCCGGCGGATCGGCTCGGAAGGGCGCTTCAGGGCGCCGAAGTACTTGTCGATCCAGGCGTCGAGCTTGGCCTCGTCGAAGGCTCCCACGACGATCAGGGCGGCGTTGTCCGGGCGGTAGTAGGCCTGATGGAAGGCGCGCACGTCGTCGATGGTGGCCGCATCGAGGTCCTCGATCGAGCCGATGCCGGGCCGGTGATAGGGATGGGTCGTGTAGGTCGCCTGGGGCACCATCAGGCCGAACAGGCGGCCATAGGGGTCGGCCAGGATCCGCTGGCGCAGCTCCTCCTTCACCACGTCGCGCTCGGACTTGAAGTTGGCCTCGTCGACGACCAGCGCGCCCATCCGCTCGGCCTCCACCCAGAGCAGCCGCTCCAGGTGGTTGGCCGGCACCACCTCGTAGTAGTTGGTGAAGTCGTCGTAGGTGGAGGCGTTGTTGAAACCGCCCACGTCCTCGGTGAAGCGGTCGATGCTCTCGGCCGGGAAGTCCCGGGTGGCCTTGAACATCATGTGCTCGAAGAGGTGGGCGAAGCCGGAACGGCCGACGGGGTCGTCCTTGGAGCCGACGCCGTACCAGACCTGGACGGTGACGTTCGGGGTGGTCTTGTCGAGCGAGGTGTAGACCGAAAGCCCGTTCGGCAGCGTGCGCTGCTTGTAGACGATCGGCGGCGCCCCGTCGGCCGCCCTCGCGGCGGGTGCGGCCAGCCCCAGGCAGAGGACGAGGAGAGCGGACGCGGCGGCTTTGCGAAGCATGACGAGTTCCCGGGGTGGACGGCTGACCGGACGCCATAGCATCCGCAGCCGCCCGGGGAACCTTACGGGATCGTCATGAGGCGTTGAGCGCCGCCCCCGCCGACGGGTGCAGGTTGAGCGTGCGCCGACGTGCGGCGCGCAGGCGGGCGAGCAGGCTCGAGCGCGTGCCCTCGCCGGGGCTGCGCCAGGTGAAGGCGCGGGTCTCGGCTGCGGCGCGGCCGGCGTCGGACGCCGGGCAGAAGAAGGTCAGGGACTCCAGGGTCTGTACGCGTTGCATGGTTGGTCCTCCGCCGCCGGATGCGGCGTTCTCGGGCCGCTTGCCGCGGCCATGGGTTATTCGGGCGGTGGCGTCTTACGGCGTAAGGTTAAGCGCCACAATCCGCGCTATTGCAGCGCTGTTCTGCAGGATCGCAGAGCGAACCCTTGCGGGGGCCGCAGCGTCAGACTCAGAATGCGCGGCATGTTCGACTGGAACGATCTTCGGGCCTTCCTGGCCGTGGCGCGCGATGGCAGCACGCTCGCGGCCGCGCGCAGCCTGGGCGTCAACCAGACCACGGTGGCCCGGCGGGTGGAGGCGCTGGAGCACGCCCTGGGCCTGAAGCTTTTCGAGCGCGGCCAGACCGGGAGCCGGCTTACCGAGGCGGGCACGACGCTGCTTCCCGAGGCCGAGCGCGTGGCGCGGGCGGTGGACGGCGTCGCCAGCCAGGCCAAGGCCTACCAGCGCGGCCTGACCGGGGCGCTGCGGATCACCGCCAACGAGGTGATGGGCAATGCGCTGACGCCCGGGCTGGCGGAGTTCCGCGCGCTCTACCCGCATGTGGCCGTGGAGCTGATCCTCACCGACCAGGTGCTGGACCTGGCCAAGGGCGAGGCCGACGTGGCGATCCGCGGCGGGCGGGCGCTGGCGGACTCCGAGCTGATCTCGCGCAAGTTCGCCGAGATCGACTGGGCCCTCTATTGCAGCCGCGACTACGCCGCCCGCCGCGGCGTGCCGTCCGCGCCGCAGGATCTGTGCGACCACGCCCTGATCGCCGGCGACGGCGGCCTGGAGGACCTGCCGGTCATGCAGTGGGTGGCCGCCCACGCGCCGGACGCGGCGCCGCACAGCCGCTCGAACACGATCACCAACCTGCTCTACCAGGCCAAGGCGGGGATCGGCATCGCCGCCCTGCCGTGCCTGACGGCGGATATCCACGGCGACCTGGTGCAGTGCGTGCCGCCCAGCCCGGAGTTCTCGACGATGACCTGGATCGTCACCCGGCCCGATCTGAAGGACACGCCGCGGGTGCGGGCCTTCACCGACTTCATCGTCCCGCATTTCACGGCGCTGCGCGCGCGGCTGCAGGAACGGGCGCGGGCTGTGCGGGCGCGGTCGGCGGTGGAATAGCAGCCCGAGCATGTTTGGTTCACATGACCCAAACATGCTCAGCAACTCTTTGAACGTAGAGCGTGACGGGCGCCGAAACCGCACCCACTTTCGGCTGTCACGCTCTACTCCGCAGCGTCCCCCCAGCCCAGGCGGCGCGCGGCGGCGAAGGCGGGCTTGTCTCTGCGGGGGACGAAGCGGGCCTCCAGGCCCTGCGGCGTGCAGAGCTTCAGCTCGATCCCGGGCTTGCCCTGCCGTGGCGGGGCCAGCACGCGGGCCGGGACAGGCCGGGTGGCGATTCCCGGTCGGCCGGCGGCGAGGTAGGCGAACTTCTCGTCCTCGAAGGCGAGCTGCGCGCCCTTGGCCAGGCGGTGATCGCGGGAGCGCGGCAGGCGCTGGACGAAATGGCACCAGTCGGGAGCCTGTATTGGACAGGCGCCGTCGTGCGGACAGGGGGCGAGGACCTCGGCGCCCAGGCCGACGAGCTGGGTCCGCGCCGCGCGCAGGCGCTCGAAACCGGCGGGGGAACCGGGCTCCACGAGGATCAGCACGCCCTCGCAGGCGGACCACAGCCGGCCGACCAACGGTTCCTGCCCGGCGGCCGGGATCTCCGCCAGCACGTAGCTCGCCGTCACCAGATCGGCCACGGGCAGGGGTAGGGCTCCGGCGAGATCGGCGTGCCGGGCCTCCGCGGATCGCAACGCCGGCGGGCCTTCGGTGGCCAAGCGCTGGGCGAGGTCGAGGAACGGCGCGCTGGCGTCCACCTGGGCGACGGCGGCGAGGGCCGGCCAGGCCTCGATGGCGGCCCAGCTCGCGGCGCCCGGGCCCACGCCGGCGTCCGTGAGGCGGCGCGGGGCGAAGCCTGGCGCGCGGCGGGCGGCTTCGGCGAAGGCGGCCGTGCAGGCCGCATAGGTGGCGGGCAGGCGGGCGAGGGCGTAGGCCAGCGCATCCTGCGGCCCGCCGATCGCCCGCGCCGAAGTCCCCCCCGCGCGGTACGCGGCCGAAAGGCTCGCCGCCCGCTCGGCGAGGCCGCGCCGGGACACGCCCACGAGCTCGCGCTCGATCGCTGCGGCCAGCGCGGCCGGCAGGTCTGGGCTCAGGCGATGACTCCGCGGTTCTTCACCAGGTCGTCGACCACCGCCGGGTCGGCCAGGGTCGAGGTGTCGCCCAGGTTGGACAGGTCGTTCTCGGCGATCTTGCGCAGGATCCGGCGCATGATCTTGCCGGAGCGGGTCTTCGGCAGGCCCGGGGCGAACTGCACCACGTCTGGGGCGGCGAAGGCGCCGATCTCCCGGCGCACCCAGCCCTTCAGCTCGGCCATCAGGATGTCGGTCTCGGGCACGCCGGCCTTCAGCGTCACGAAGCAGTAGATGCCCTGGCCCTTGATGTCGTGCGGATAGCCGACGACGGCGGCCTCGGCGACGTTCTCGTTGCTCACCAGGGCGCTCTCGATCTCGGCTGTGCCCAGGCGGTGGCCGGAAATGTTGAGCACGTCGTCCACCCGGCCGGTGATCCAATAGTAACCGTCCTCGTCCCGGCGGCAGCCGTCGCCGGTGAAGTACTTGCCGGGATAGGTGGTGAAGTAGGTGGTGATGAACCGCTCGTGGTCGCCGTAGACGGTGCGCATCTGGCCGGGCCAGGAGTCGGTGATGCAGAGGTTGCCGCTGAGCGCGCCCGTCAGCGGCTTGCCGTCGGCGTCCACCAGCTCGAACTTCACGCCGGGCAAGGGCTTGGCGCAGGACCCCGGCTTCAGCGGCGTGGCGCCGGGCAGGGGCGAGGCCAGGCAGGCGCCGGTCTCGGTCTGCCAGTAGGTGTCGACGACGGGGCAGCGGCTGTCCCCCACCACCCGGTGATACCAGAGCCAGGCCTCGGGGTTGATCGGCTCGCCCACCGTGCCCAGCAGGCGCAGCGAGGCGCGGGACGTCGCCTTCACCGGCTCGTCGCCGTCGCGCATCAGGGAGCGGATGGCCGTGGGGGCCGTGTAGAAGATCTCCACCTTGTGCTTGTCCACCACCTCCCAGAACCGCGAGTTGGTGGGATAGCTGGGGACCCCTTCGAAGATGACCGTGGTCGCCGCGTTGGCGAGCGGGCCGTAGACCACATAGGAGTGGCCGGTCACCCAGCCGATGTCGGCGGTGCACCAGAAGACCTCGCCGGGCCGGTAGTCGAACACCAGCTCATGGGTGTGGGCCGCCCAGGCCAGGTAGCCGCCGGTGGTGTGCAGCACCCCCTTGGGCTTTCCGGTGGAGCCGGAGGTGTAGAGGATGAACAGCGGATCCTCGGCGTTCATCGGCTCGGGATCGCACTGGTCGGAGACGCTCGCCTTCAGGTCGCCGTAGTAGGCGTCGCGGCCCGGGGTCATCGGCACCTCGGCGCGGGTGCGGCGCACGACGATCACGTCGGTGACGCCGGGGCATTCGGTCAGCGCCTCGTCCACGTTGCGCTTCAGCGGCACCACCTTGCCGCCGCGCATCCCCTCGTCGGCGGTGATGACGATCTTCGAATCGCAGTCCTGGATGCGCCCGGCGATGCTGTCGGGGGAGAAGCCGCCGAACACCACCGAATGCACCGCGCCGATGCGCGCGCAGGCCAGCATCGCCGCCGCCGCCGCCGGGATCATCGGCAGGTAGATGGTCACCCGGTCGCCCTTCCTGACGCCCTTGGCCTTCAGCACATTGGCCATGCGGCAGACTTCGGCGTGCAGCTGGGCGTAGGTCAGGACGTCATAGACCTCCGGGTCGTCGCTCTCCCAGATGATCGCGACCTGGTCGGCGCGCTCGGGCAGGTGACGGTCGATGCAGTTGACCGAGACGTTCAGCGCCCCGTCGGCGAACCAGCGGATGTGGAAGTCCTCACGCTTGAACGAGGTCTCCTTCACCCGGGTGAAGGGCGTGATCCAGTCCAGGCGACCGGCGACCTTGCGCCAGTAGCCGTCAGGGTCGGTCTCAACCTCGCGCACCGCCGCCGCGTAGCCGGCGGCGTCCATGCGGGCGCGCTTCGCCCAGTCCTGCGGAACCGGAAACACCTCGCCGTCACTCACCGTCCTGCTCCTTCGCGGTCTGACAGCTGAGTATGCGGAGGCGGCCCCGGCGCGCAACCGATTCACACGGGCGATCCTTTCGCCTAGACCAGGGACGGCCAGATGAGCTGGCGGCGGCGAGGGGTCATGCGAGCAGGGGCTTGGGCGGGCGCGTCAGCAGGATTCATCGCGGTGATCCTGGCCGGCTGCGGCGACGCGCGGCGGGAGGCGGCGCCCGACGTGGGCGCCTTCCTGGACGCCGCCCAGCGCGACGACCGCATGGCCTTCGAGACCCGCATCGACCGTCCGGCGATCAGGGCCGACCTGAAGGGCCAGCTGCTGGCCCTGCCCGAGGTCCGCACCCTGCAGGACCAGTTGGGCGACGTGGGCGACGTGGCGGTGGACCGGATGATCTCGCCGGAATCCTTCCGCGACCTGCGCGCCAGCGCCGAGGCCCTGCCGCCGCACGGCGACCTGAAGGCGATCCGCGGCCGGCTGAAGGTGCTGGCGGCCGACCGCGTGTGCCTGCGCGGCGCGGCCGACAAGGACCGCTGCCTGCTCACCTTCGCCCGGCAGGGCAAGGCCTGGAAGCTGGTGGCGCTGCACGCGCCCGACCTGAAGCTGCGGGCGCTGGGGGACCTGGGCGGATCGTCCGCCCCAGCGGGCGTGGGGACGGGGAGGGCGGGGGCGGCCGAGACCGTGGACTGAGCTTAGAGCGTGACAGCTTCAAGTGGTTACCGGTTGAAGCGTCCGTCACGCTCTAAACTTTGAAGACAGACCCATTTTGTCCGCTTCAGATGCTTCCATCTGAAGCGGAATGGGTCTGGGCCGCGCGCCCTACCGACCGGGTTGCGGCACCGTGCGCAGGTACGGCTTGTGCTCGGTCCAGCCGCCGGGGAAGAGCTCCTTGGCTTGCTCGTTGGTGACCGAGGGCACGATGATCACGTCCTCGCCCTGACGCCAGTTCGCCGGCGTGGCGACCTTGTGCTTCTCGGTCAGCTGGATGCTGTCGATCACCCGCAGCAGCTCGTCGAAGTTGCGGCCCGTGGAGGCCGGGTAGGTCAGGGTCAGGCGCAGCTTGTGGTTCGGGTCGATCACGAACACCGAACGCACGGTCATGGTGTCCGACGCGTTCGGATGGATCATCCCGTAGAGGTTGGAGACCTTGCGGTCATGGTCGGCGATCAGCGGGAAGTTCAGCTTCGCCCCTTGCGTCTCCTCGATGTCCTTGGCCCAGCCGGCGTGGCTGTCGGCGGGGTCGACCGACAGGCCGATCACCTTGACGTTCCGCTTGTCGAACTCGGGCTTGAGCTTCGACACGGTCCCCAATTCGGTGGTGCAGACCGGGGTGAAATCCTTCGGGTGCGAGAACAGCACCACCCATGACGAGCCCGCCCAGTCATAGAAATGGATGGGCCCTTCGGTGGAGTCCTGGGTGAAGTCCGGGACGACGTCGTTCAGCTGCAGCGCCATGGCGCACTCCTTCGTGGTTAGAGCTTACCGGCCCGCGCGGAAGGTAATATGCCCGTGGGACATTTGCACGACGGAAGGCCAAGCTCGCATGCTGCTGCACCTGTCGACCTGGCAAGAGATCGAGCGCTTCCTGGAGGGCTCGAAGACGGTGGTCGTGCCGATCGGCTCCAACGAGCAGCATGGGCCCACGGGCCTGCTCGGCACCGACTGGCTCTGTCCGGAGATCATCGCCCACGAGGCGCAGAAATCGGGCGACATCCTGGTGGCCCCCACCTTCAACATCGGCATGGCCCAGCACCACCTGGGCTTTCCCGGGACCATCGCGCTTCGGCCCTCCACCTTCATGCTGGCGATCGGCGACTGGGTGCGCAGCCTGGCCCATCATGGGTTCGAGAAGATCTATTTCCTGAACGGGCACGGCGGCAACGTCGCCACCATCGAGGCGGCGTTCTCGGAGCTCTACGCCGAGGCCAGCTACGTCGCCCGCCCGCGCGGCTTCGCGCTGCGGCTGAAGAACTGGTGGGACCTGAGGGGGGTGATGGGCCTGGCCCAACGGCAGTTCCCCACCGGCCACGGCAGCCACGCCACGCCCTCGGAGATCGCCATCACCCAGTGGGCCTATCCCGACCACATCAAGGCCGCCAACTACGCCCCGCAGGTGGCGGCCACCGGTCCGATCCGCGAGGCGCTGGACTTCCGCGCCCGCTATCCCGACGGGCGCATGGGCTCGGACCCCGGCCAGGCGACACCGGAAAAGGGCGGCGAGTTGGTGGCCCTGGCGGTGCAGAGCCTGCTGGAGGACGTGAAGGGGTTCTCCGGCGAGGTTGCGCCGGACACGCACGTTTAGAACATCGCAGCTTCAAGTTGAGACCGTTGAAGCTCCTGTGACATTCGAGCGCATGGCTTTGGATTCGCGCCCCCCGACAGAGCATCATGGAATAGATGTGTGAGAATTCAGAATTCTTCCGGGCAAGGTGGTCGAGTCATCCGACATTTATTGGCGTAACGAATCTAGACATCTTATCGTCTTCTTATCGTTAACAACGTATTTTTCCCAAAATCACATCGATGGGGAACTGTAAGTTGCGGATCAGCAAGACGTTCGCGGTCGTGTTCACCGCCCTCATGGCGGCGTTTCTGGCGACGTTGTGTGTCGCGGGCTTCGCCCTGGGCGAGCTCCGCGTCGGAGGCCCGCTGTCGAGGCAGCAGGCCATGGCCTATGAGCTCAACGCCGATCTTTTGCCGCCGCCGCTGTTCGTCGTCGAGGCGTTCCTGACCACCCACGAAGGGCTGGACCAGCCGCAACGCGGCGCGGAACTGGTCGCCAAACTCACGACGCTGCACCAATCCTACGACGGACGGGTCCGGTATTGGGCCAAACAGCCCGTCCCGGCCGACGTCAATCAGGCTCTCACCGCATCCCAAGCCCGCGCCGACGACTTCTGGGCGCTGATCGACAGCACCGTCGCGCCCGCGATTGCGCGGGGTGACACAGTCGCCGCCAAAGCCGCGGTCGCGACGCTGGAGGCTTCATTCGCAGCCCACCAGACGGCCGTGGCCGACGCCGCCCGCCTGGCCACGCAGTGGGCCGAAACGTCGACATCCAAATCGGCGAAGCTGACCGTCGTGCTGGTGGGCGCCTTGGGCGTCATCGGCGCGGCCACCCTCGCGATCTTGGTGGCGGGGATCGTGGTCGTCAGGTCGCACATCGTGCGCCCGCTCCTGCAGATCAGCCGCTACATGGGCGCGCTCGCGGCCGGCGACTACGAGGAAGAGGCGCCGCTGACCGGCCGTCGCGATGAGATCGGCGACATGGCGCGATCGGTCGCCGACTTCCGCGTGGCCGCGCTGGAGCGGCGCCGGGCGCGCGCGGAGCATGACCGCCTTGTGGAGGACACCGCCGCGGAGCGCGAACGGGCCGTCAACCTCAGCGAAGCGGAAGGTCGCACCCGCCAGGCCGTCGTCTCGGCCCTGGACCTGGCCTTGCGCGACATGGCCTCCGGAAAGCTTTCGGTTCGACTGACCGAGGTGTTTCCGCTGGAATACGAGGGCCTGCGCAACAACTTCAATGCGTCGCTGGCGACGCTCGAGCGGGCGCTGATCGAAGTCTCGGAGTGCGCCAAGGCAGTGCGGGGCGGCGCGAGCGAGATCGCCAGCGCCGCCGACAATCTTTCGCGCCGCACGGAGCATCAGGCCGCCAGCCTCGAGGAGACGGCGGCCGCGCTGGACCAGATCACCGTCACGATCCGACAGACGGCCCAGAGCGCCGTCGAGGCGCAGGCGTCCGTCGTGGAGAGCCGCAGCAGCGTCCAGACGACCCACGCCGTCGCCGAGCAGGCGGTCGAGGCGATGAAGCGCATCAACGCCTCCTCGACGCGGATCGCCCAGGTCATCGGGGTGATCGATGAGATGGCGTTCCAGACCAACCTCCTCGCGCTCAACGCCGGCGTCGAAGCCGCGCGGGCCGGCGAGGCCGGGCGTGGCTTCGCGGTGGTGGCCCTTGAAGTGCGGGCGCTCGCCCAGCGTTCAGCCGACGCCGCGCGGGAAATCCGCGGCCTGATCGGCGAGGCGGCCGCAAGCATCACCAGCGGCGTAGGCCTCGTGGGCGAGGTCGGCTTGTCCCTGAGCGGCGCGGTCAGCCGGTTCATGGAGATCGAGCAGCTCGTACGGCAGATCTCCGACGCGGCGCGGGAGCAGGCGACCGGAATGGCGGAGGTCAACGACGCCGTGAACCAGATGGATCAGGTCACGCAGCAGAACGCCGCGATGGTGGAACAGACCACGGCCGCCAGCCACAGCCTGTCGAGTGAGTCCGACCGCCTGCGCGAGTTGATGGCTGGGTTCGAGGTCAGCGCCGTCGCCAGGGCGGCCTAAGAGCATGTTTGGTTCAGATCGAACCAAACATGCTCAGCAACTCTTTGAAAATGGAGCGTGACGGGTGCCGAAACCGCACACACTTTCGGCTGTCATGCTCTAGGTTGCGCGCGCCCTAGAACATCCCGCGGCTGGGCATGGCGACGCGGGGCGCGATCTTGGACTTCGGCCGGCCGGCCCAGTCGAGCTCCTCCGGCTTGGCCACCGCGCCGGCGTCCGTGGCCGCGCCCGCGGCGGTGAGCACTTCGGCGTCGGCCAGCATGTCGCCGCCGGCGGACGGGTTGGCCGGATCGGCGCGCTTGGGCGCCACCGGAGCGGTCTCGAAGTCCGCCGGCTCGGCCACCGGCACGATCGCATCCTTGGCGGCGGCGCCTTCGAACTTGGCCGGGGTCCGCGCCAGGGCGTCGAGGGTGGCCATGCGCAGGCCATTCATCTCCCCGCCGCCGTAATGGCCGCTGAACGCCGGCGGCAGGCCCCAGCTGCCGGTCCAGCGGTAGAAGATGTGCGCCCCGATGGCGCCGATTTTCACCAGGCTGGGACTCCAGTACGGGGCCACATAGTTGGCGTGGTAGTGGGTGGCTGTCCCCACGGTCTTCATCACGTAGCCGTTGAGCGCCGCCACGGCCACCTGACGGGCCCGCGACCAGACGGCCTCGTTCGGGGGGCGGCCCAGGGCGCCGTCGCAGGTGAAGGTGAACTGGCAGCCGGTCGTGCGGTTGGAGCCCTGGAAGACCACGCCGCAGACGGTCTTGGGAAAGGCCGGGTGGCGCATCCGGTTCAGCACCACCTGGGCCACGGCGCGCTGGCCGTCGAGGCTTTCGTAGGCGGCCTCATAGTAGATCGCGGCGGTCATGCAGTCGACGGCGCGCGCCTCGTCCAGCACGCCGCCGGCGTTCAGCTTGAACGGCTTGGCGGCGGGGTTCGGCAGCGCCGAATCGGGGTTGGCGGCGTTCCACACCTTGGCGGCGTCGGGGGACAGGTCCTGCAGCCGGATCACGCCCGCGGCAGCCGGATCCGCCACGGCCGGATCTGCGTCGCCGGTTGTGGCCTGCGGCCAGGACGCGCCCCAGGTCTGTGCGGGGCCTTGCGGCGCGTAGCGGCTGGCCAGGGCCAGCATGGCCGGATCCATGGAGGCGGTCAGCCGGGCGAAGGCCGGCGCCGAGACCTCGCCGTCGGTCAGCCGGGCGAGGCGGGCTGCGGGCGACGGCGGCGAGGTGGCCGCGAGCGCCAGGCCGCCGGTGAGGGCGACGACGGCGCAGAGCTCCACGCCGGCCATGTGGATGGCCGTATCGGCGCTGAAAAGACGACGGAAATGTGCCAGCACGCGACAGAGACCCCAATTGCCCCGTCCCTCGAGCAATTAGGAGACCAGATACGTCGAAGCGTGGCTTCAGGCCAGCGTAATCGTTAATCTGACGTTAACTTGAGAACGGCGCCTGCCAAGCTGGCGCCGGCCGCCGCCCAGGCTGCAGGCAGGGCGCCCAAGCAACGGTCGCCGCAAACCGTCCGCCTAGCGAGGGATTTCCCGGGTCTTGGTGAGAACGACCTGCCGGTACACGGCGCTGATGTCGAAATACTCACGGAAGACGCCGTGGAACCGATCGACCACTTGCTTGACGCTGGGGCCGCCGATCTCGCTCACCCGATGCCAATAGTCGTCCAGGATCATCATCCCGCCGATCTTCAGCAGGGCGGCGCAATAGGTGATGTCGATGTTGACCGCCCAGGCGGTGTGGGAGCCGTCCACATAGATCAGGTCGAAGGCCTGGTCCGCTTCCAGCATCTTCGGCAACTCGTAGGTGGAGAAGCCCTTGATGACGTTCAGCCCGGGAAAGTTCAGCTTGGCCACGTTGCGCTGAAAGCGCGGCTCGACGGCGTGGTATTTCTCTTCCGGGTTGAGGTCCTCGTCGAACCAGGGGTCGATGACCGTCACGTCCAGCTGGCCGGGCAGCAGCCAGTCCAGCAGCGCCAGGTTCTTGCCCTCGTAGGCGCCGATCTCGAGGTAGCCGATGCGCTCGCGCCCGGCCGCGAACCGGCGCAGCAGGGGCGTCACATAGGGGACGTTGAGGTCCGCCCAGGATTCGGTGAATTCGAACGCCTTGGCCTCGCAATGGGCGGTGAAGGCCGCCGCATCGCCGCGGGGCCTGGGCGCCAGCATGGTGCGGGCGAACTGCGGCGCGAACCGACCATTGAAGCTCGCCAGGGCGCGGAGCGGGTCGTCCATGCGTCGAAGGTCCTTGCGGAGATGGAGGTCAACGGTCGCCGAACCGATTAGCCGACGCGGGTTAAGGAAGGGTCAGGCCGAGACCACGAAGCCGGCTGTCACCCGCACCGGCCAGGGCGTCAGCCGCTCGCCCGCGCAGGGGCCCGCGGTGCAGACGCCGTCCTCGGGACGGAACAGGGCGCCGTGGCCGGCGCACAGCAGATGCCGGGCGTCGCGGGTCAGGTAACGGTCGTCGAACACCGCCAGCGGCCAGCCGGCGTGCGGACAGGAGTCCACATAGCCGGCGACCACGCCGTCCTTGCGCACGACGAAACCTGCGAACAGGGCCTCGCCGTCGCGGAAGCGGAAGCCCTTGGCGCCCGGGTCGGCGATCTCCTCCAGGGCGCAGAGGCGCAGGCCCGGCGTCGGGCGGGCGGGATTGTCCGGGGCGGCCTCGCGCTTCAGAGCTTGCCCACTCCGGCGCGGAACGGGCGCACCTCCACGCGCTCGAACAGGCCGGCCTTGGCGTAGGGGTCGGCGGCGCTGAACGCCTGGGCGGCGGCGAGGTCCGGGGCCTCGATGATCAGCAGCGAGCCGCACATGTCGCCCTTGTCATCGAGGTAGGGGCCGGCCAGCCGGATCGCCTCCCCGGCGGCCTGGAGGTACGCGACGTGCTGCGGCCGCGTCGCCGTGCGCAGCTCCAGGGCGTTGGGCTTGTCGACGCAGTGGAGGGCGAAATGGGGCATGTCGGTCCTCTCAGCGTTCGGCGCGAAGCGGCCGCGATAGCAGGCCGTCGATGGCGCTGTCGACGTCCTGCTCGCCCGCCAGGATGCCGGCGACCGCGTTGCAGATGGGCGTGTCGACGCCCGCCCTGGCCGCCAGCGCCTTCACGGCGGGCGCCGAGGCGACGCCCTCGGCGACGGTGAGCTTGCCGGCCAGCGCCGCGGCCAGCGTCTCGCCGCGGCCGAGCGCCAGGCCCACGCTCATGTTGCGTGACTGCGGGCTGGAGCAGGTGAGCACCAGGTCGCCCAGGCCGCAGAGGCCGGCCACGGTCTCGGCCTCGCCGCCCAGCGCCACGGCCAGCCGGGTCAGTTCGGCGAAGCCGCGGGTGATCAGGGCCGCATGGGCGCTGCGCCCCAGGCCGCGGCCCTCGACGATCCCGCAGGCGATGGCCAGCACGTTCTTCACCGCCCCGCCGGCCTCGGCGCCGATCATGTCGTTGGCCAGATAGGGCCGGAAAGCGGGGCTGGCGATCGCCTCGGCCAGCACCTTGCCGAGGTCTTCGTAGGGGCAGGCCAGCGTGACCGCCGTCGGCAGGCCGCGGGCCACCTCGCCGGCGAAGCTGGGTCCGGACAGCACCGCCGGCGCCGCGGTCGGCAAGGTCTCGGCCAGCACCTCGGTCATCAACTTCAGCGAGCCCTGCTCCACGCCCTTGGCGCAAAGCACCATCGGCACGCCGGCGCGGGCGTGCGGTTCGAAGGCTGCAAGGCTGGCGCGGACGTGCTGGGCCGGCGAGACATTGAGGATCAGGTCGCAGGCCGCCAGGTCCGCCAGGTCGCCCGTCGCCGTGACGCCTTCGTCCAGGTCGACCCCCGGCAGGAACGTCGGGTTCTTCCGGTGGAGGTTGATCGCCTCCACGACCTCCGGCTCGCGCGCCCAGAGCGTGGCCGACAGGCCGGCGCGCACGCAGACCAGGGCCAGCGCGGTGCCCCAGGCGCCCCCGCCGATGACGCCGGCGCTCTTCATGCCTTGGCTCCCTTGCGGCCGGTCACGTGGGTCGGGCGGGCGGCGGCGGCGGCCTCGTCCAGCGGCCAGCGGGGCCGGGCGGCGGCGTCCAGCGGGTCGGAGATCCCCTGCGCCAGGCGTTCGGCGCCGGCGAGCGCGATCATCGCCGCGTTGTCGGTGCAGTAGGCCAGCGGCGGGGCCGTGAAGGAGAAGCCCCGCGCCGCGGCGGCGGCTTCCAGCCGGGCGCGCACGGCCTTGTTGGCGGCCACGCCCCCGGCGACCACGAAGCGCAGGGCGCGTCCCTCGTGCTCGCGGGCGTAGAGCGCCATGGCCCGGTCGCTGCGTTCGGCGAGCTGGCGGGCGATGGCGGCCTGCGCCGCGGCGGCGAGGTCCCGGCGTTCGGCCTCGTCGGTCACGCCTTCCGCGAGGCGCGCGGCGGCGGTCTTGAGGCCGGAGAAGGAGAAGTCGCAGCCGGCCCGGCCCAGCAGCATGCGCGGCATGACGTGGCGCTCCGGATCGCCCCCCTCGGCCAGCCGCTCCAGGGCCGGACCGCCGGGGTAGCCCAGGCCCAGGGCCTTGGCGATCTTGTCGAAGGCCTCGCCGGCGGCGTCGTCGATGGTGGTTCCCAGCCGGCGGTGCGCGCCGACCCCCTCGACCGCCAGCAGCTGGCAGTGGCCGCCGGAGACCAGCAGCAGCAGGAACGGATAGGGCAGGTCCGCCGCCAGCCGGGCCGAGAGCGCGTGGCCCTCCAGGTGGTTGACGGCCGCCAGCGGCAGCCCACGGGCCAGCGCCACCGCCTTGCCGAAGGACAGGCCCACCATCACGCCGCCGACCAGGCCGGGCCCGGCGGTGGCGGCGACGCCGGTGAGGTCGCCGTAGCCAACCCCCGCCGCCCGCAGCGCCTCGGCGGCGATGGCGTCGATCACCTCCACATGGGCGCGGGCGGCGATCTCCGGCACCACCCCGCCATAGGGGGCGTGGGCCGCCACCTGGCTGGCGATGATCGAGCTCAGCACCTCCACGCGGCCGTCGCCGAAGCGGCGCACCACCGCGGCGGCGGTCTCGTCGCAGCTGGTCTCCAGGCCGAGGATGGTTTGAGCGTTCAGGGCGGGCTCCGGTTGCCGGGGGGCGCCGGCTCCTGTAGCAGGCGGGCGTACCCTAGTGTGCTGGATCTGAAGTTCGCTTGATCCCGATATCGGCCTCGGAGCGAACTTCCGATCCAAAAAGCACACTAGAATCATAAACTTCCTAGTGTCCTTATCGATCCCGAAGTTCGTCCGGTGGTGATATCAGCTCCAGCGAACTGCGGAATCGGGACACTAGCCACCGAGGTAACCCCCCCGCCGTGCCCACGCAACCGCCCGTCCGGATCGGCGCCCGCGGCTCCAAGCTGTCGCGCGCCCAGGCCGGCCAGATGCAGCGCCGGATCGCGGCCGCCCTGGGGGCCGACCCTGAGGACGCCGAGCGCGTGGCGCCGCTGGTGATCATCACCACCACCGGCGACCGGGTGCAGGACCGCCGCCTGCTGGAAGTGGGCGGCAAGGGCATGTTCACCAAGGAGATCGAGGAGGCGCTGGCCGACGGGCGCATCGATGTGGCGGTGCATTCCCTGAAGGACATGCCGGTGCTGCAGCCGGACGGCCTGTGCATCGCCGCCACGCCCGAGCGGGAGGATCCCCGCGACGCCTTCCTGTCGCCCCGCGCCGGGCGGCTGGAAGACCTGGCGCAGGGCGCGGTGCTGGGCACGGCAAGCCTGCGCCGCCAGGCCCAGGCGCTGTTCCGCAGGCCCGACCTCGATGTGAGGATGCTGCGCGGCAACGTCGACACGCGCCTGGCCAAGCTGGCGGCGGGGGAGGCGGACGCCATCCTGCTGGCCTTCGCGGGGTTGAAGCGCCTGGGTCTCGGCGACCTGCCGCAGAGCCTGATCGACCCCCAGGCCAGCCCGCCGGCCCCGGGGCAGGGAGCGCTGGCGCTGCAGACCCGCATCGCCGACCGCGACGCGGCCTGGCTCGCCCCGCTGCGGGACGAGCCCACCTTCATCGCCGTGGCTGCGGAGCGCGGGGCGCTGGCCGCCCTGGAAGGCTCGTGCCGCACCGCCATCGGCGCCCACGCCTGGCTGGCCGGCGGGCGGCTGCGGCTGATCGTCGAGGCGCTGTCGCCGGACGGTCGCCTGCGCTTCCGCCGGGAAGGCGACGCCGATCTCGCCACGGCCGCCGACCCCTACGCCGCCGCCCACGACCTGGGCTTCTCGCTGGGCGCGGCGATCCACGAGGAAGCCGGCGACGCCATCGCCCTTCCCGAGTAAGCGGCGGGCGAAGCCGGCCGCCATGCGCATCTGGATCACCCGCGCCGAGCCCGGCGCCGCGGCCACGGCCGGAGAGGTCCGCAAGCTCGGGCATGAAGCCTTCGTCGCGCCGCTGCTGGAGGTGCGCCCGATCGGCGCGGGGCCTGTGGATCTGGCGGGCGTCGGCGCGCTGGCCTTCACCAGCGCCAACGGGGTGCGCGCCTTCGCCGGGCGCATGCCGGCGCCGGACCTGCCGGTGTTCGCGGTGGGCGCCGCCACCGCCCGGGCGGCGCGGGCGGCGGGCTTTGCACAGGTGACGGCCGCGGACGGCGGCGTGGCGGCCCTGGTCGCGGCGATCCTGCGCCATCGCGGGACGTTGGTCGGCGCGGTGCTGCAGCCCGGCGCCACGGAGCTGGCTGGGGACTTGGCGGGGGCGCTGCAGGCCGGCGGCGTCGCAGCGCGCACGCTGCCGCTCTACGAGACCCGCGCCCGGGCGCTGACGCCGGCGGAACTGGCGCAGGTCCCGCGCCTCGACGTCGCCCTGGTGCATTCCGCCAAGGGCGCGGCCGCGCTGGCGGCGGCGCTCGCCGCCCATCCGGCCCCGCAGCTGCGCGTCGCGGGCCTCTCCGCCGCCGCGCTCCGCCCGCTGGCGGCCACGCCGCTCGCCGCCCGCCAGATCGCCGCCCGCCCCAGCGAGGCGGCGCTGCTCGACCTGCTCGGTCCGGCCGCATGAGCCCGCCACCCGAGGAGCCGCCGCCCAAGGTGATGGGCCTCCTGGTCTGGGCGTTGGTCGTCTTCAGCGCCCTCTGCGTGGCCGCCGGCGCCGCCGTGGCCCTGCTCGTCCCCCGTCTCGTCTGAGCGCTTGGCGCGCGCGCCGAGGTCCGCTAAACAGGCGCGCCTTCATCCGGGCCCTCTCCCGGCCGTCCTCGCCCGGCGTTCACGCTCGGTTAGGCCGCTTCCGCTAGAGGGATCGACATGGCGGGCCGCCTTAGCTCAGCCGGTAGAGCGGCGCATTCGTAATGCGTAGGTCAGGTGTTCGAGTCACCTAGGCGGCACCACCTCTCCCCTTGGTCGGCGTAGCTCCGTGTCCAGGCGGGCTGAGGTTCATCCGGCTTTTCGTGGAATTGCTCTATGCGCTCTGAATGAGGTGCGCGAGTTCCCGCGCCGAGGGTGGGCGCCCTCCGATCGCGGCCGTGATGCGATGCGCCGTTGCGGTGGCGAGTCGCCCCAGTTCGGACACCCGCTCTGGCGAGACCTGGTTCAGGAAACCGTGGACGGCCAGGTGCAGGATATTGTTTCCCTGAACATCGAACACGGGCGCCGCGAGGCCGAAGATTGGCGCCGGCGGCAGCGTGCCTTCCTCCCTGTCAGCGTATCGGTCGATCTGATCGAGATAGTAGGCGCGAGCGGCGGGTTCGCGGCGTCCGACTCCATACTTCTCGGCTTGCTTGAGCCAGCTGCGCACTTCGGTGCGGCCCACGTCGCGATTGGCGCCGAAGCCTATCGACCAGGAATACCCACGATCGCGGATCCAGAGGATGTCCTCTTCAAGCATCTGCTTGTCGAGATCGCTCTCGAAGAAGCCCTGCGCCTCCGCCGAGGCCAGCATCGCCGCCAGCTTCGAGGTCGTAGCGAACGCATATTCCAGCGTGCCCATGGGCGGCACCAGGGGAAAGGTCTTGCCCACAGGCTGGACGACCTGAAAGGGGCCGGAGCTGCTGACGCTGGCGACCGCGACGAGCCGGGCGTCGGGAAGCAGGCGATAGGCGGATGCGGTCAAGTTCGACTGCTCGGCCAGCGACGGCAAGGCGCCGCGCGCCGCGTCGAGCACATCGCCGCTCCCGGAGGCGGCGTCGCCAAGCGCGATCAGGACCGGCCCGAGGGAATAAGTCTTGTCGAGCGGGTTGAGGATCAGGCAGCCCTGTTCAACCAGGGTCGTCAGGATCCGATGGGTGCTGGCCTTGCCATGGCCAAGGCGCCGCGAGAGTTCGGAGACGCCGAGCTGGTCGGGTGCGACGGAGCGTAGAATCTGCAGGAGTTGAACGGCATAGGCGACGGCAGGCGCGGCGGGGGCGACACTCGTATCCATGCCTCTCGAACTCGCGAATGACCGAAGGATTACCTGAACATTCCGAAATGACGCGCGACGTCCGGTAAGCCTGGGCGCGTCCGACTTCCATACCCCGCCATGCGCCCGAAGGCGATGACGGGCCGCCGATCCTCCGGCCGCTGCGACGGGCTTCGTGCCTGCTTGACACGCTGCGGCCGAGTCCTATGCTGACGTATATGGAACGATCGTCTCATATATAAAACGGTTGGTCGGGTCGGAAATGTCAGGAGGACAGCATGAAGTTCGGTATCAATTTGTCATCTGCGCTTCCACGGCCCTGGAATCCGGGTGACGAACACCAGTTGGTCCATGACTGTGTCCGGACCGCCGTTCTCGCCGATGAACTCGGCTTCGACTACCTCTGGGTGGGCGAACATCATTTCCTGGAAGAATATCATCATGTATCGGCGCCCGAGACGCTGATGGGCGCGCTTGCGATGGTCACGAAGACTATCCGCCTGGCGCACGGGATCATGACGCTGCAGCCCAAGATGAACCATCCGGTGCGGGCGGCCGAGCGCATCGCGCTCGAGGACCATCTTTCCAACGGCCGCATCGATTTCGGAAGCGGCCGGGGTAGCGGCATGAAGGAATGGGCGGGCTTCGGGATTGAGGAACCCGACACCAAGGCGGCCTGGGATGAATCGCTAAGAGCCATCATCGCCATGTGGAAAACCGACGAATTCTCCTGGGACGGCAAGCATTTCAAGATCCCGCCCTGCAACGTGATCCCAAAGCCGTTCCAGATGCCGCATCCGCCGCTCTGGCTCGCGTGCACCAACCCGGAAACGCAGCGTCTGGCGGGCGAGCGTGGGCTCGGATCCATCGCCTTCCTCTACGCCGGGATCGACGACGTGGCCGAGCGCGTAAAGATCTACAAGGAAGGCATCGCCAATCCGTCGAACCGATTCAGCGATCAGGTGAATGACTGCTTCGCATTCTTTGCCAATTGCGTCGTGGATGCTGATGAGGAGCGCGCCAAGGAGCTCTATCTGGACTCCTCGGAAAAGCAACGGGCCGCCTTCACTACGCATGGCTGGACGTCGGTGACGGGTACGACCCTGCGCGACGATGTCAAAAGGGGCATCGCAAAGAAGGGATCGGGTGTCGACTGGCAGGATGTCCTTGATCGCGGCGGAAGCGTCGTCGGCAATGTGAAGAGAGGCGTGGACACGCTGCGGAACTATGCCGCGATCGGTATCGACATGACCGTGTTCAATGTTTTCCCCGGCGTCACAGGCATGGCCGAGATCGAGCGTAACATGCGCGTCCTCGCGAGTTCCGTGATTCCAACATTCAGGCAAGCCGCGAAGGCCGCGTGATCAGCTGTCTGCGCGAACGGCGCAATAGCTTGGCAGCAAGCAATACGGAACCGAGGGCGTAAGCTTTTGTCGACGGACATGTTTAAGCTGGAAGGGAAGAAGGCGCTCGTCATCGGCGGGGGCTTGGGCATGGGCGAGTCCACCGCCATGCGGTTGGCCGAGGCCGGTTGCGACATCGGAATCGTCGACATTGACCTGGCCCGTGCGGAAACGGTCGCCGGTCGCGTCGAGGCCCTTGGTCGCCGCGCCGCGCCGATTGTCTGCGATGTCCTGGACGACAGCCAGATCCAGGGCATGGTCGATGAGGCCGAGCGATCCCTTGGCGGCCTTGACCTGATGGCTTCCATCGTCGGTCAAGCGACCTTTTCAAATGTGCTGGATATGACCCCTGCGGAGTGGGACCTCGATCACCGTCGGAACCTGCGTTACTTTTTCTTCGCGGCGCAGGCCGTCGCGCGATCGATGGTCAGGCGTGGCGTCGGAGGGGCGATCACCGCCGTCAGTTCGGTGAGCGGCATTCAGGGGGCGCCGGCCCATGCGTCCTACGGCGCCGCGAAGGCGGGGCTTATCAGCTTGGTCAAGTCCATGGGCGTGGAGCTGGCCGACTACGGAATTCGCGTGAACTCCATCGCACCAGGTTCCATCCGAACCCCCAGGGTGTTGCTGAGCCCGGACGCCGACGCCTTCGATGAGAGAATTCGCCAAAGCCTCGTCCCGTTTAAGCGGCGGGGCGAAACAGACGAGATCGCGAAGGCGATCTTGTTCCTGTCATCAGACCTGGCGAGCTACGTGACTGGGCAAACCCTGGCGGTGGATGGCGGCTGGACCGCCCAGTTCCTTATCGGTCGGCGGCGTTAGGCCGATCACTGATGCGCGGACGGGATATTGGCCGCTCCGCCTCGGGGCGAGCGCCTGCGCCTTGGCGCCGCCGGCGGCTAGCCTAATCTGCGGCGTCCAGGAGGCGCGACCGCAGGGAGCGGCAGGCCACGGGGCGAAACGAGGAGGCCGACCTTGCCGATGCAAAAGCTCGCCATCGCCCTGACCGGGGTCAATCTCGTCCTGCTTCTGCTGCTGTCGGCGAGGGCCCTGCCGGTCGCGGCGCAGGAGCGGCCGGCCGTGCTGCGGGGTACCGGGCTGCAGATCGTCGATGCGCAAGGGCGGGTGCGCGCCAGCCTCGGCGTCCTGCCGGCCAGCGGCTCGGCGCCGGAGACCGTGCTGTTGCGGCTCATCGATGCGAACGGCCAGCCTTCGGTGAAGATCGAAGCCGCCGGCGCCGGGGCCGGGTTGAGTTTCGTGGGCGGCGACGACGCGAGCTACGTCCTGCTGCGGGCCGACGGCGCAAGGCCGCTCCTGAAGATGGTGGGGCCGAACGGCCGCCAGCAGTTCGTCGCGCCGTGACCCTGCGGTCGACCGATCTGTGCGCAGGCGCCCGCGCCCCGCCTCACCCCACGCTGATCCACGCGCCCGTCAGCGACGACATCGACACCCCCACCAGGATCATCTGGCCGCCGCCGCCCAGGTCGATCACCGTGTCGGCGCCTGCCTGCGCCACGGCGTAGGCCGTGCCGGCGTCCAGCTGCACCTTGTCGCCCTCCGCGCGGTTGAAGTCGGTGACCCGGTCGACGCCGGCGTCGGCGAAGCTGTGGAAGGTGTCGGCGCCGGCCCCGCCGGTGAGGGTGTCGTTCCCGCGGTCGCCGGAGAGCCAGTCGTCGCCCCCCTGGCCCAGCAGCACGTCGTCCTGCTGGCCGCCGCGGATCAGGTCGGCGCCCGGCCCGCCGTCGCACCAGTCGTTGCCGAGGTTGCCGTAGACGATGTCGGCGCCCTCGTCGCCATAGAGCAGGTCGCCGTCCTTGCCGCCCACGGACCAGTCGTCGCCCAGGCCGCCGTGGACGGTGTCGGCGCCCATGTTGCCGTTGATGTCGTCGAAGCCGGAGCCGCCGGTTATGGAATCGTCGCCGGCGTCGCCGCGCAGGTAGCCCTCGCCCGCCTTGCCGTCGATGGTGTCATTGCCGTCGAAGCCGCGCAGCCGGTCGGAATAGGGGGAGCCGGTGATCGAATCGGCGCCGCTGAACATCGTCTGCAGGGCCACGAGCTCGTTGTTCGCGGCCCCCCACTGCAGGAGGTCGGTCGCCGCCGTGCTGATGTCCGACACCTGGTAGATCAGCGCGCCGTTGTTGTTCTCCCCGAACATGCTGACCACGCCGCCGGTGAACCGGAAGGCGGCGTCATAGGTGAAGCCGGACCCGATGAAGCCGATGTCGTCGCCGGGCGCCGGCTCCACCGCGTACTGGCCGGCGGTGTGGCCGAGGACGGGCGCGGTGGCCAGCACGCCGAGGTCGAGCGCCTCCATGTCGTGGACGACGCCCGGATTGGCGTCCCCGAACTGAAACTTGGCCATGCATCCATCCTTCTGAACCGTCGCCTCGCGCGGGCGCGCCAACGAGGTCGGGCGCGGGAGATTCTTCGAGCCGGAGAACTGCAAAGCATGTGCCCGGGTTCGGCGTGGGCGTACACCTTCTGCGAACAGTCCGGGGCGCCGCCGTCGGGGTGAGGAGACATGCACGCCAAGACCGAGGCCGGCGGCGGGCCTTCGCCCCGGCCCAGCGCCGAGATCGCCGGCCTCGACCCCGACCGCGACCACCAGCGGATCGTCTTCCTCCTCTCCTACCAGCTGTTCCCCTGGGACGTGGAGCGGGCGCTGGAGTTCGCCCTGTTGCGGACCTATGCGATCCCGTCGATCTCCGGACTGCTGGCGCGGACGGGCGAGTTCACGGCCCGGGCGCGCAAGCGCTACGACGACACCGAGCTCCTGCTGGCCGAGATCGGCGAGCATGGCTTCGACGATCCGCGGGCCGGCGAGGCGCTCTCGCGGATCAACGCCATGCACGGGCGGTTCCGGATCGCGGGCGAGGACTTTCTCTATGTGCTGTCGACCTTCGTGTTCGACCCGATCGACTGGATGGCGGCCTATGGGCGCCGGCCGTTCACCGGCCTGGAGCAGCGGGCGTGGCTGCGCAGCTACCAGGAGCTGGGCCGGCGGCTGGGGATCGCGGACATTCCTGCGACACTCGACGCCTTCCGGGCGTTCCGGGACCGCTACGAGGCCCGGCGCATGACCTTCGCGCCGTCGAACCGTGAGGTCTCGGGCGTCACCATCGACCTGGTGCTGGCGATGTTCGTCCCGCGCTGGCTGTTCCCGCTCGGCCGGCCGGCGGCCCTGTCGCTGTGTGACGGGCGGCTGGTGGAGGCGCTGGGCTGGTGGCGGCCCCCCCGGGCGCTGGCGGCGTTGGTGCGGGGGGCGATGCGGCTGCGCGGCCGGGCCTTGCGCCTGCTGCCGGAGCCGAGGCGCCTGCGCCGGATCACCACGCGCCGCACGCCCACCTATCCGCACGGCTACGAGATCTCGCGGCTTGGGACCTTCGGCGGCCTCGACTAGAGCGGGATGCGAAAAAGCGGATACCGGTTTTTCGCGTCAATCCCGCTCTAAACTATTAGAATCGATCACGTTTATGATTTTGGATTGATTCAATCCAAAATCATCGTGATCTAGGATCGGCTGCAGGCGCAGCGGAGGATCGCACATGGACAGCAGCTCGAGCGCGGCGGCGCAGCCCACCATCGTCACCGTGCGGCCCGACCAGGAGGTGATGACGCTCCAGAAGCTGCCGTACTTCATCGGCGTCTCGAGCGCGTCGGCGGGGGCGCGGGCGATCTCCATGAACATGGTGGTGATCCCGCCCGGCGGGTCGGCCGAACCCCACTTCCACGAGGGCTTCGAGACGGCGATCTACCTGATCAAGGGCCGGGTGCTGACCCGGTTCGGCGAGGGCCTGAAGCAGGAGACGATCAACGAGAGCGGCGATTTCCTGTTCATCCCCGCCTCGCTGCCACACCAGCCGGTGAACCTCAGCGACACCGAGGCCGCCGTGGCGATCGTGGCCCGCAACGTCGCCGACGAGCAGGAGAGCGTCGTGCACTACGACGCCGCCGCCGGCGCGGCCGAATGACCCTGACGGCGGACGTTTCCGGCCATGAGCTCCTGGTGGAGATCGACGGCCCCCTCGCGATCCTGCGCCTGAACCGGCCGGAGCGGCTGAACGCCCTGTCACGGCCGATGCTGCAGCTCCTGTCGCAGGAGGTCCCGAAGATCGTCGCCGCGCCGCAGGTGCGCGCGATCCTCATCACCGGCGCCGGCCGCGCCTTCTGCGCCGGCGGCGACGTGGGCGGGATGGGGCCGCCCGATCCGCAGGCGGTGCTGGCTGGCATGGCCCAGGCGCACGCCTGGGTGAAGGCGCTGCGGTTCTGCGAGAAGCTGGTGGTCACCGCGGTGAACGGCGCCGCGGCGGGCGGCGGCTTCGGCCTCGCCCTGGTGGGCGACGTGGTGCTGGCCTCGTCGGCGGCCTTCTTCAAGGCCGGCTTCACGGATCTCGGCGTGGCGGCGGACTATGGCCTGGGCTACACCCTGCCCAGGGCCGTGGGCGGGCCGCGGGCGGCCGACATCCTGTTCAGCGACCGGCGGGTGAGCGTCGAGGAGGCCGAGCGCATCGGCCTGGTCAGCCGGGTGCTCCCGGCCGAGGCGTTCGAGGCTGCGGCGCTGGCCTTCGCGCGCAAGCTGGCCAACGCCCCGCGCGGGGCGCAGCTCAGCAAGCGACTGCTGCGGCTGGAGGAGCAGGAGGCCTTCTCGGCCTACCTCGCCGCGGAGGCGACCACCCAGCTGGAGGCCTTCCAGTCGGAGGATTTCCTCGAGGGGGTGGCGGCGTTCCGCGAGAAGCGGCCCGCCGTGTTCCTCGGGCGATGAGCTTCAAGCCTTCCGAAAGCGCCGCCGCCGCCCGCCTCAGAACCGCAGGGTGCGCGCCTCCTTGACGTGCGGCAGGGCCTTGATCCGCGTCAGCAGGTCGTCGGAAGGCTCCTGGTCGACGCCCACCAGCGCGATGGCGTCCTCGCCGGCGGCGACGCGGCCCAGGTTGAAGGTGGCGATGTTGACGCCGGCGTCGGCGAGCAGGGCGCCCAGGTTGCCGATGAAGCCCGGCTTATCCAGGTTGTTCACATAGAGCATCGTCTGGCCGAACGGCGCGTCGAGGTCCATGCCCTTGACCTCGATCACCCGCGGCGTGCCCGCCAGCACCGAGCCCGCGAAGGAGCGCTTGCCCTTCTCGGTGGCGATGGTGATGCGGATCAGGCTCTCGTAGATCGGGCTCTCGTCCTGCTTGGATTCGGAGACGGTGATGCCGCGCTCCTTGGCCACCGCCGGGGCCGAGACCATGTTGATCTCCGCCAGCATGGGCCGCATGACGCCGGCCAGGGCGGCGGCGGTCATCGGCTTGGCGTTCAGGTTGGCGACCTCGCCCTCGTAGGCGATGTCGATCGATTTGATGCCGAAGTCCACCATCTGGCCGGCCAGGGCGCCCAGCTTCTCGGCCAGCGCGATGAACGGCCTCAGGCGCGGCGCCTCCTCGGCGGTGACCGAGGGGCTGTTCAGGGCGTTGGTGACGGCGCCGGTGAGCAGGTAGTCGCTGATCTGTTCGGCCACCTGCAGGGCGACGTTCTCCTGCGCCTCGTTGGTGGAGGCGCCCAGGTGCGGGGTGGCCACGAAGTTCGGGGCGCCGAACAGCACGTTTTCCTTGGCCGGCTCGGTGACGAAGACATCGAAGCCCGCGCCGCCGACGTGGCCGCTTTCCAGGGCCGCCCGCAGCGCCGCTTCGTCCACCAGGCCGCCGCGGGCGCAGTTGATGATCATCACGCCCTTCTTGGTCTTGGCCAGGTTCTCTTCCGACAGGATGTTGCGGGTCTTGTCGGTGAGCGGGGTGTGCAGGGTGATGAAGTCGGCGCGGGCCAGCAGGTCCTCGAGCTCCACCTTCTCGACGCCCATCTCCACCGCGCGGTCCGGCGACAGGAACGGATCGTAGGCCACCACCTTCATCTTCAGGCCCAGCGCCCGGTCGGCGACGATGGAGCCGATGTTGCCGGCGCCGATCAGGCCCAGGGTCTTGCCGTAGAGCTCGACGCCCATGAAACGGCTTTTCTCCCACTTGCCCGCCTGGGTGGAGACGTCGGCGGCGGGCATCTGGCGCGCCAGGGCGAACATCATCGCGATGGCGTGTTCGGCGGTGGTGATCGAGTTGCCGAACGGGGTGTTCATCACCACGATCCCGGCGGCGGTGGCTGCGGGGATGTCGATGTTGTCGACGCCGATGCCGGCCCGGCCGATGACCTTCAGGTTCGTCGCCGCGGCGATCACGTCCTTGTTGGGCTTGGTGTCCGAGCGGACGACCAGGCCGTCGTAGTCGCCGATGACCTTGATCAGCTCGTCCTTGGAAAGGCCAGTCTTTACGTCGGCGTCGACGCCGCGCTGCTTGAAGATGTCGATGGCGGCGGGGCTGAGGCTGTCGGCGATGAGTACGCGGGGCATGGGAATGTCCTTGAGAAAAGGGTGAGCCCCCGCCGCGGCTTGGCGGTCGTCCTCCCCGGAGGGAGGCGTCGCCGGCGCGCAGGGCTCCCACCGTGGGGGAGCTGTCGCGAAGCGACGGCGGGGGCGTTAAGCGTTAGGCTGCGGCCTGAAGCTCGGCCGTGACGGCGGCGAAGGCCCAGTCGAGCCAGGGGGTGAGGGCCTCGACGTCGGAGGCCTCCACCGTGGCGCCGCACCAGATGCGCAGGCCGGCCGGGGCGTCGCGGTAACCCGCGATGTCCAGGGCCACGCCTTCCTTTTCCAGTAGCGAGGCCAGCTTCTTGGCGAAGTCGGCCTGGGCGTCGTCGGAGAGGGCGGCGACCTTCGGGTCGATCACCTTCAGGCACACCGAGGTGTTGGAGCGGATCGCCGGGTCCTCGGCCAGGAAGCCCACCCAGGCGGTGCGCTGGGCCCAGGCCTCAAGCACGGCCAGGTTGGCGTCGGCGCGGCGCCTCATCTCGGTCAGGCCGCCGATCTCGGTCGCCCACTTCAGGGCGTCGAGATAGTCCTCCACGCAGAGCATCGAGGGGGTGTTGATGGTCGAGCCCTCGAAGATCTCGAGGTTCACCTTGCCGCCCTTGGTCATGCGGAACAGCTTCGGCATCGGCCACGGCGGCGTGTAGCTCTCCAGCCGGGCCACCGCGCGGGGCGACAGGATTAGCACGCCGTGGGCCGCCTCGCCGCCCAGCGCCTTCTGCCAGGAGAAGGTGACCACATCCAGCTTGGCCCAGTCCAGGACCTGCGCGAAGCAGGCGCTGGTGGCGTCGCAGATGGTGATCCCTTCGCGGTCGGCGGCGATGAAGTCGGCGTTGGGCACCCGCACGCCCGAGGTGGTGCCGTTCCAGGTGAACACCAGGTCGGCGTCCTTGCGCACCTTGCTCAGGTCCGGAAGCTGGCCGTAGGGCGCTTCCAGCGCCTCGGCGGGAATCTTCAGCTGCTTGACGACGTCCGTCACCCAGTCCTTGCCGAAGCTCTCGAAGGCCAGCAGCTGCACGGGGCGCGGGCCCAGCATCGACCACAGGGCCATCTCGACGGCGCCGGTGTCCGATCCGGGGACGATCCCGATCAGGTAGTCGTCCGGAACCTCCAGCACCGCGCGGGTGCGGTCGATGGCCTCTCTCAGGCGCGCCTTGCCGAGCTTCGAGCGGTGCGAACGCCCGAGCACGGCCGACTGAAGATTTTGGGGGCTCCATCCGGGGCGCTTGGCGCACGGGCCGGAAGAGAACTCGGGACGCGCCGGCCGCACGGCCGGTTTCGCGGTAGTCGTCATAGCGATGTCTCCCATCCTTACAGATGAGCAGCGCCCCGTTGGGAGGGCGTGGCCCGCGGCGCAAAGGCCCGGTTTCGCCGCCGAAGGCAAGTGAAACTTTTGGAGGATGGTGAATCGGCGCTCGCGCGTCGGGCGAAACGCGGGGCGATCAGCCCTGCAGGGTTTGGGCGGGCGTCGGGGACGTGGTGGGCGCCTTCGCGCGGCGGGCGACCACCCGGCGGCGCCAGGAGACCGCGGTGCCGATGGCCAGGCACAGGATGATGCCGAAGAAATCGCTGTTGTTCACCACAGCGTGGAAGCGGTCGTTCGGCCGGTTGGTGACGAAGTAGTAGGAGTGCAAGGTGAACTGCGCGGCATAGAGCAGCATCGCCCCGCCGAGCCAGAGGCTGCCGTAACGCAGGGCGACGGCCAGGAGGCCCAGGGCGGTCACCCCGTCCCCGATCATGATCAGAATAGGTTTGATGTCGGGCGAGAAGAACCCGCCGCTAATCATCCGCAGGGCTACGATGCCCAGGATCAGCCCAGATCCCATACGTTCCGCCGGACCACCCTTCCACAGCGCCAGCAGGCACATGCAGAGCGCGGTCAGCGAGACGATCTGTACGGTGGGTGATGTCGGCATGATCTTGCGTCCCTAACGTTCATTAGGGACGCAAGACCAGTTAATCTATCGCAACCAGGCTGAAGGTCAGCCGACTTCGCGCATGACGGTTTCCGTCGTTTGACGGAGCGTCTTGTCTTCGAACTCCATCTTGGTGCGGATGCCCATGCGGAGCTTCACTTCGGCGAGTTCATTGTGAACGCCGACCATCGCGGTCCGCGCTTCGCCCAAGGCCTTGATAGCGTCGACAAGCTTAGAAGCGGCTTCGTCGCCGACGACCGTCGAAAGATTAACGTCCTTCTTGGCCTTCAGCATCTCACTCATCAGTTCAGCGGCTTCGGCGAGCGCCCCGTCCACTGCATGTTCAGTGGAGAAAAGCTTCTTGGCGACGCGCTGAGCCACAAACACCTTTTCCATGGATACCCCTCTTTGTTAACACAATATTGAGGAAGGTAAACCGACGGTTAAGGTTAGTCCATCCGATTTGCGGATGCATGCTGCGACATCTGCGCGCAGTGGTTGCGACCCGGACACCAGAAACCGGCCCCCGGGAAGCGAAGCGTTAGGACAATTCAGGTATCCGGGACCAATGTCCGGAACCGTCGACGGCCCGTCGAACAGCCCTGTCCCGCGCGGGTCGGCGCAGCACGCGACCTTCCACGCCCGGGTGGCGGGTGTCGGACTTATCACCACCGTAGTGGTGCTGGCGGCGGCCTGCCTCACCTTCATGCTGCAGCAATGGGCCGTGGCGAAGGAGCAGAATCACGTCGCGAATCAGGGTCTTGCCCGAATGGCGGCGTTCAGCGCCGCCCCCGCCGCCGCGCGCGGCGACGTGGCTGGAGCCCAGACTCCGCTCGACGCCCTGGTCGACGCGCCGCGAGTCTTGTCGGCCCAGTTAACCAGTATTAACGGCCGGCCAATTGCGTCTTACCGGAAAACGGGCGCGCCCGTTCAGTCCGAACACAGTGAAGTGATCAAAACTGAGGTAAAATTTGACGGAACGCGGGTCGGCGAACTGACTCTGGTGGCCCAGACGCCGCTGCTCAGCGCGATGATGCCGCAGTTCGTGGCCCTGACCTTCGCGTTGCTGTTCGGCGGCGTGGGTGTGGCGCTGTTCCTGGCGCGCGGCATGGCGCACCGGATCATCGCCCCGGTGCAGCGCCTGTCCGAGGCCATGGAGCACGTATCGGCCACCGGCGGATTCGAGCCCGTCGAGGTGAAGGCCCGCGACCAGCTGTTCCGCAGCCTCACCGACAGCTTCAACACCCTGCTCAAGAGCCTGGCCCAGCGCGACGCCGACCTGAAGCAGGTCATGGTCGAGCTGGTGGAGGCCCGCGACGTGGCCAACGCCGCCAACGTGCTGAAGACCCAGTTCCTGGCCAACATGAGCCACGAGATCCGCACGCCGCTGAACGGCGTTCTGGCCATGGCCGAAGTCATGTCCATGAGCGAGCTCGAGCCGGTGCAGCGCGAGCGGCTCGACGTCATCCGCCAGTCGGGCTCCCTGCTGCTGGCCGTGCTCAACGACGTCCTGGACCTGTCGAAGATCGAGGCCGGCAAGCTGACCCTGCTGGTCGACGACTTCGACCTGGAGAGCGCGCTCGCGCCCGCAGCCGCCAGCTTCGGCGTCATGGCCCAGAGCAAGGGCCTGGCGTTCAGCCTCAAGGTGGACGAGGCGGCGCAGGGCTGGTGGCGCGGCGACGCCGACCGTTTGCGCCAGATCGTCGGCAACCTGATGTCGAACGCGGTGAAGTTCACCCAGCAGGGCTCGGTGGCGACCCTCGTCGACATCAACCCGACCACCGGCGCCCTGCGCCTGCGGGTGCAGGACACCGGCATCGGCGTCCAGGCCGAGAAGCAGCTGACGCTGTTCGAGAAGTTCACTCAGGCGGACAACTCCGCCACCCGTCGTTTCGGCGGCACCGGCCTGGGCCTGGCCATCTGCCGCGAGCTCACGCAGATGATGGGCGGCGTGATCTCCGTCGAAAGCGGCGAGGGCCAGGGCTCGATCTTCACCGTCGAGCTGCCCCTGGAGCGCGGCGAGCCTGTCGAGGCGGTGGTCGTGGAGGCCGCCGAACAGGCTGAGGAGGGCGCCCTGCGCCTGCTGGCGGCCGAGGACAACGCCACCAATCAGCAGGTGCTGGCCGCGGTGATGGGCTCGCTCGGCATCGAGATCGACATCGTGGCCGACGGCCAGCTGGCCGTGGACGCCTGGCGCGACGGCGCCTACGACCTGATCCTGATGGATATCCAGATGCCGGTCATGGACGGCATCGACGCGGCCAAGGCGATCCGCGCGGCCGAGCGCGCCGAAGGCCGCCGGCGCACGCCCATCGTGGCTCTCACCGCCAACGCGCTCAGCCACCAGGTGCAGGAATACCTGGCCGCCGGCATGGACGGCCATGTTCCCAAGCCGATCGAGATCGCCAAGCTCTACGAGGCCATCAGCCGGGCGTTGAACGACGCGGCGACCGCGGCCCACGCGGCGGCTTAGGCGCCCGCCGCCTCGCGCACCAGCGCCACGAACGCTCGCAGGCTGGCCGGCATGTGGCGGCGGCTCGGGTGATAGAGGCAAAGGCCGGGGTAGGGCGGCGTCCAGTCGTCCAGCACCTGCACCAGGCGGCCGGCGTCGAGGTCTCGCTTCACCGACGGCTCCGCGAGGAAGGCCAGGCCCGCCCCGCCCAGCGCCGCCTGCCGCATCAGGTCGCTGTCATCGAGGGTCAGGGCGCCGGGGACGTCGACCGTCAGGCTCTCGCCGCGCTTCTCGAACTCCCAGCGATAGATCACGCCGCTGGCCATGCGGGCGCGGATGCAGCGATGGGCCATCAGGTCGTCGGGCGTCGCCGGCCGCGTCCGGCCCTCGAAATAGGCCGGCGCGCCGACCACTATGGAGCGGATGCTGCGCTGGATCGGCACGGCGATCATGTCCGCCGGTACGGCTTCGGCCAGGCGCACCCCGGCGTCGAAGCCCTTGGCGACGATGTCCACCAGGGCGCCCTCGGTCGCCACCTCGACCTGCATCTGCGGATGACGGCGCAGGTATTCCAGCAACAGCGGCTGCAGGATCATCCGCGCGGCCCCCAGCGAGGTGTTGAGCCGCAGGCGTCCGGTGGGCTCGGCGCTATGCTCGTTGACCCCGTCCATGGCCGATCGGATCGCAGCGAAAGCCGGGCCCACCTGGGCGACGAACTGCTCGCCGGCCGAGGAGAGGGCGACGCTGCGGGTGGTGCGGTTGAAGAGGCGCACGCTCAGGCGCGTCTCCAGCGCCGCCACCACATGGCTGAGGGCGGACGGCGACATCTCCAGTTCGCGTGCTGCGGCCCGGAAGCCGCCCAGCCGCGCGACCGCCAGAACAGCTTCCAGTTCGATCAGCCGGCTTCCGGCCATTGTTCGGATTTCCGCATCCAGCTGTGCCACATTGCGCTGCTTATCAGGACTATGTTCCGGCGCCACATCCGTTCCACCAAAGGACGGAGGCGCCCATGCGCAGTATCGATCAGGTCTACATCGACGGCGCGTTCGTCACGCCGCACGGGGGGGAGATCGCCGACCTCTTCAACCCGGCCACGGAAGCGAAGATCGGCGAGGTGCGGCTGGGCGATGCGACCGATGCGCAAGCCGCCGTCGCCGCCGCCAAGCGCGCCTTCCCCGCCCTCGCGCGCGCCTCCAAGGCCGAGCGGATCGCCATGCTGCGCCGCTTGCACGAGGCGGTGTCGGCGCGGCCCGAGGAGATGGCCCAGGCCATGCGCGAGGAGTACGGCGCGCCCAAATATTTCGTCGACGGTTCCGTGGCGCGCGCCGGCTCGGCGTTCCTGGACATGGCCGCGACGCTGGAAGGCTACGACTTCAGCCGCCGCATCGGCCGGGCCGAGGTGACGATGCAGCCGCTGGGCGTGGCCGCCGCCATCACCCCCTGGAACAGCAACTACGGCTTCATCTGCGGCAAGCTGGCCGCCGCTATCGCGGCCGGCTGCGCCGTCGTCATCAAGCCCAGCGAAATGAGCGCCATCCAGACCCAGGTCCTGGCCGAACGCCTGCACGCCGCCGGCCTGCCTGCCGGGGCGTACAATATCGTCAACGGCCGCGGCGATGTGGTCGGCGCCGAGCTCGGCGCCCATCCGGACGTCGCCAAGGTCAGCTTTACGGGCTCGACAGCCGTCGGGCGCACGATCCTGCGGGCCGGCGCGCAGACCCTGAAGCGCGTCACGCTGGAACTCGGCGGCAAGGGGCCGAACATCATCCTGGCCGACGCCGACCTCGACCGCGCCGTCCCGACCGCGTTGATGAGCGGCCTGGCGAACAGCGGCCAGGCCTGCATCGCCGGCACGCGGATCCTCGCGCCGCGCAGCCGCCTGCCCGAGATCCTGGAACGCCTGGCGACCGCCGCGGCGGCGCTGAAGACCGGCGATCCCGCCGATCCGGGAACCGTGATCGGCCCGATGGTCAGCCGCAAGCAGTACGACCGGGTGCAGGACTACATCCGCCTTGGCCTGGACGAGGGCGTCCGGCTGCTGGTCGGCGGGCCGGGGCGGCCGGAGGGGCTGGCGCGCGGCTGGTTCGTGCGCCCGACGATCTTCACCGACGTGACGAACGACATGCGGATCGCCCGCGAGGAGATCTTCGGCCCGGTGCTCTGCGTCATTCCCTATGACGACGAGGACGAGGCGGTGGCGATCGCCAACGACACCGCCTACGGCCTGCAGGCCTATGTGCATTCGTCGGATGTCGCCCATGCCCGGCGGGTGGCCGAGCGGCTGGCGTGCGGGCGGGTGGTGATCAACGACGCCCCGCACGAGCCGCTGGCGCCCTTCGGCGGCTTCAAGCAGTCGGGGCTCGGGCGCGAGTACGGCGTCTTCGGCCTGGAGGCGTTTCTCGAGCCCCGGGCGATCCTCGCCTGAGCCGGACGGGCGCGGCCCAACCTGAACAACACCCAACGTCCGCCTCAGCTTCGGGTCAGGACCGGCGTGGTTTCTTGATCCTCGACGCATCGCCCCCGCGGCGAGCGTCACTGGAAACCAAATCCGCCCTCGGGTGTTCTTGGCCCTCATCGAGGGGCCGACATGAGAGGGACGAACCGAGTAGAGGAGCTGACCCCGTGAAAAAGTTCATAATCTCCGGCCTGATCGCCGCCTCCGCCATGACGCTCGCCGCCGGCGCCGCCTCCGCCCAACCTTACCGGGGCGATCACTACGAGCAGCGCGGCGCGTGGACGCCGATCAACGCCCGCCAAGCCCAGCTCGAGCATCGGATCGACCGCGGCGTGCAGACCGGCCAGCTGGATCGCCGCGAGGCCTGGCGCTTGCGCCAGGAATTCCGCGACATCGCCCGGCTGGAGTCCCGCTACCGGGCCAACGGCCTGTCGAACTGGGAGCGGGCCGACCTTGACCGCCGCTTCGACCGCCTCGCCGCCCAGATTCGCTGGGAGCGCCGCGACCGCGAGTACGGCGCGGGCTACGGCTACGACTATCGCCGCTAAATCGGCCTGATCCCGACCCGGTGTCCCGGCCGGGATCCTGCGCCGCCGATCCGCCGCAGCGGGTCATGAGGGACCGAAAGCTGATCGCTTTCGGTCCCTTTCGCCATTTTGTTCCCGTCCGGACAGAAAAAAATTTGCTTATCCGTGTCAGGATTATCCGAACTGGGATTCTGTCGCCTGATCCAGCTTTTCAGGCGCGACAATTAGGGTCCTTAGTTAGTTCGCAATTCTCTCCACGCGATATTACAAACCCTGTTCACTTGGCGCTTTGCGTCAGGTAGCGACAGACCGTGGCCTTATTCGCCATCGTTTCCTCCCCTAAAACCACTGAGGTTGTTAATGCACGCGTATTTGAAGGCCCTTGCTGGGGCCGCCATTTTGAGCCTGACCGCCGCGAACGCGATGGCGGCCGACATCATCACTGCGAAGCTGCAGGCGCCGATTGAAGGCACCAAGAAGCCGGTGGCCGGCGAGGCCGTGTTCGTCTGCCATGGCGACACCTGCGTCGCGGGCAACCCCACGGGCCAGACCCTGTCCACCAGCGGCTGCCGCCAGCTGGTGCGCGCGGTGGGCGCGGTCTCGTCCTACGGCTCCGAAGGCCGTCAGCTCGACGCCGACAAGCTCGCCGCCTGCAATGGTTCGGCCAAGAAGTAAGCGTTCCGCGGGCCAGGCCTTTCGAGGTCCCGGCCCGCTCGTTCGTTTCCGACGCCCCGGTCGCCCCTGGCGAGCCGGGGCTTTCTTTTGGCTGGGCCATCGCGGCCGCTCGATGACGCTCGACGGGGGCGCGGGCGCCGCTCTATGGGTGCGAACTAGTTCAGCAATTTTCGAAAGGGAAGCATCATGAAACTCGATTCCTCGATCTCTGCCATTGTGACCGGCGGCGCGTCCGGCCTGGGCGCGGCCACGGTGAAGGCGCTGCGCGACCTCGGCGTCAAGGTCGCCATCTTCGATTTCAATCCGGAGACCGGCGAGAAGAAGGCCCAGGAGTTGGGCGCGGTCTTCTGCCAGGTGAACGTCATGGACGAGGCGGCGGTGGAGGCGGCCTTCGCCAAGGCCCGCGCCGCCAACGGCCAGGAGCGCATCCTGGTCAACTGCGCCGGCGGCGGCGCGCCCGGCGGCGGGACCGGCAAGACCGTCTCGCGCAAGAAGGACACCGGCGAGATCATCCGCCACAACGTGGCCGCGTTCGAAGCGACGCTCGGCCTGAACACCGTCGGCACCTTCCGCTGCATCACCTTCGCAGCCGCCGGCATGATGGCGCAGGATCCGCTCGACGAGGACGGCTTCCGCGGCGCCATCGTCAACACCGGCTCGGTGGCCGCCCAGGACGGCCAGATCGGCCAGGTGGCCTATTCGGCGGCCAAGGCGGCGATCGCCGGCATGACCCTGACCATCGCCCGCGACCTCTCCAGCGAAGGCATCCGGGTCAACACCATCCTGCCGGGCATCATGGCCACGCCGCCGATGCTGGGTGTGCGCGAGCGCAACCCCCAGGTCTGGGCCGGGCTGAACGCCTCGGTGCCGTTCCCCCGCCGCCTCGGCAAGCCGGAGGAATTCGCGGACCTGGCCCTGACCATGATCCGCAACGACTACTTCAACGGCCAGGTGGTCCGCCTCGACGGCGCCATCCGCATGCCGCCGCGGTAGGGCGAAACCCTCCCTCCCCTTCATGGGGAGGGTGGACCGCGCGCAGCGCGGGACGGGTGGGGGAGTCTGCGCCGTATTCCCCACCCCTCGCCGGCCGGAGTTTACCCTCGGGCCGACCTTCGGTCGGACCCGGGGGCCGGCTTGTCCCTCCCCATGAAGGCGGGGTGATCGCATATGAACGGGCGCTTGGGCGTGGCGGCGTCGTCTCGGACCCTTCTCCCCTTGCGGGAGAAGGTGGCCCTGCGGAGCAGGGTCGGATGAGGGGTCGAAAGTCCTTTCCGGCAAGTCCCTGCCGCCAATCGGAAATCGCCGCGCGACCCCTCATCCGTCAGCTTCGCTGACACCTTCTCCCGCAAAGGGAGAAGGAATGCGGCTCTCCATCATCGCCAGCCACGGCGCAAATTGAAGGCCATATGCGATAGCCCTGCCCATGAAGGGGAGGGAACACGCGTCAGGCCGCCGCCTGTACGGCCGGCATCAGCGAGGCGGGCACTGGGACGTCGATGTCCAGGAGCTGCTGGGCCTTGCCCTTGGCCAGGGCGTCGAGGCGCAGGGTGGCCATCTGGCCGCCGCCCAGCGACTGCATCAGGTGGAAGTTGAGCGCGTCCAGGCCGGGGACCTCGTAGCGGCGGATCGTGGGGGCCGCGGCGCCGTCGAACTCATGGGCGAACCAGGCCTTCACCGTCTCCTCGGTGAGGGCGGCGCGGATATAGGGCATGAATTCCGGCCGCCGGGCGATCACCCCGACGTTGAAGGCGTCCCCCTTGTCGCCGGAGCGCGCCCAGGCGAGCGAGATCAAGGGGACCATGACCGCTTCCGGACCGGACGGCGCCGCCGTCGCGCCCGCCGGGATCGGAGCCGGCGCCGGTTCGGACCTCACAGCCGGCGGCTCCGGCGAAAGGGTCCGGCCATCCACGTCCACCCGCGCCGGGACCTTGCCGCGCTCGATCAGGAAGGAATGGATCTTCACCACCGGGGCGGCGGCCGGGCGGGCGCCGAACCAGCCGGTGGTGCCCACCGACATGGAGGTCGAGGGGCTCTCCACCTCGCGCATGAAGACGTCGAGGGCGGCGCGGTCCTCGTGCTCCACGCCGATCTTGCAGACCACCTCGCGCACATCGCGGGTGCGGGCCTGGGCGCCGTAGGTGGCCTCCGCGCCCAGGGCCTCGACGCGCACGGCGCGGAACGGCGGCAGGTTGCGGCCGCGCAGCAGCTCCTCGACGCGTTCGATCACCGCGGCGGCCTGCCGTTCGGCCTTGCGCGCCGCGTCGCGGCCGACCACCGGCATCACCGCCAGGATGCGCCAGCCGTCCTGATAGGTCTGGCAGACCTTGTAGCTGCCCGAGGGGGCGCGGCCCTTGGCGCCGGTGACGCGCACGCGGTTGGCGCCCACGTCCTCGACCTTCACCTGGCTGAAGTCGCAGGTGACGTCCGGCAGCAGGTAGCTTTGCGGGTCGCCCACCTCGTAGAGGATCTGCTCGGCGACGGTGGCCGGAACGCAGAGGCCGCCGGTCCCCTCGGGCTTGGTGACGATGAAGGACCCGTCCGCTTCGCACTCGGCGATCGGATAGCCGATGTGGGCCCAGTCGGGCACCTTCTCCCAGTCGGTGAACAGGCCGCCGGTGGCCTGGGCGCCGCACTCCAGAACATGGCCGCAGAGCGAGCCGGCGGCGAGCTTGTCGTAGTCGTCCCAGGACCAGCCGAACTCGTGGACCAGCGGCCCCAGCACCACGGCGGAGTCCACCACCCGGCCGGTGATCACCACCTCGGCGCCGGCGGCCAGGGCCTCGGCGATCGGCTGGGCGCCGAAATAGGCGTTGAGGCTGAGGGTGCGGGCCGGATCCGGGGCCTCGGCGCCGGTGAACATCTCCGGCCCGCCGGCGATCTCGGCGGCGCGCGGGCGCAGGTCGTCGCCGTCGACGATGGCGATCTTGAAGGACAGGCCCGCCTCGGCGGCCAGCTCTTCCATCCGGGCGCGGCAGGCGGCGGGGTTCAGGCCGCCGGCGTTGGTGACCAGCTTCACCCCGCCGGCCTTCAGGGCCTGCATGTTGTCCTTCCAGACCCAGTCGGTGAAGTCGCGGGCGAAGCCGCCGGCCGGGGTCTTGGCCTGGGAGCGGGCCAGCAGCGACATGGTCACTTCGGCCAGGTAGTCCAGCACCACGTAGTCGAGCTTGCCTGTGGCGAGGAGCTGAGGCGCGGCGATCTGGCTGTCGCCGAGGAATCCCCCGGCGCCGCCGATGCGAATGACCTTGCCCATCTCGTTCTCCTCCGGCGCCTGCGGCGATCACCGCGCCGCAGGGCCATCTAGCGCAGCCTGGGCCGGCTGACAAAGCCGCACGCGAGCAATCGGAATGCGCCGCTCGCGTGCGGGAGGGATCGAATTGGCGCGCGACGCAGGGCCGCGCGGGCTACGCCTAGGTCAGGTGCTTGCTGAAATACTTGTTCATTTCGAACATGTTCACCTTGTCCTTGCCGTCGAACAGCTTCTTCAGCTTGTCGTCGGCGAGGATCTCGCGCTTGTTGGAGGCGTTCTGCAGGTTGTTCTTCTTGATGTAGTCCCAGATCTTCGAGACGACTTCGCCCCGGGTGACGGGCCCGGCGCCGACCACGGCGGCCAGTTCGGGGGAGGGTTGCAGCGGCTTCTGCAGGGCGTTGGTTTTTTTCGTCTCGGCCATTTGATCCTGCCTAATCTGAGAAAGTGCGGCTCACCGAGCCCATCGGGTCGTAGGCGATTCGCGCGACGGTCACCCTACGCATGGACGATGGCCCGTGTCCACGCGCAGGACGCGTGCTTTTCCGAGGCGGAACCGCGGTTTGCGCGCGCCGGCGCGCTCCTGGTGTCCCGATTCCGAAGTTCGCAAGCGCGCGTGGCGGGCTCCGACGAACTTCGGAATCGACAAGGACACCAGCCAGCCGATGTTTAGCCCGACTTCAGCGTCATGGCCTGGACCAGGCTGCCGGTGTAGGCCGCGTGGCCCACGTGCGTCAGGCGGGCCTCCATGTCGGCCCAGATCTCGCCGCCGAGGTCGCGCCAGCGGCGGCAGAAGGCGTAGTCCTCGGAGAGGTACTGGCCGGTCTCCGCCTCGATCATGGTGTCGAAGATCATCACCGCCCGGGGGGCCGCCGCATCCGCCATGTCGCCCATCCGGGCGCGCAGCTCCGGGTGGGCGTCCACGACCGCCTGCACCGCCGCGCGCTTGATCATCAGGAAGCCGGTGCCGGCGTAGGCGACCTTGGCGAAGCCGTTCTCCACCTCGACCGAGTTGTCCGGCGTCGGGATGAAGCGGACCACATAGCCGATGCTGTGGGCCATCAGGTCCTGCGCCCCGGCGATCGCCGCGCGCCGGGCCTTCTCCCAGTCGATGGATTTGAGCGGATAGACCGCCGCCGCCACGTCGTGGCCGGTCTCCAGCAGCCGGAACACATTCTCGGGCTGGAAGCCGATGTCGGCGTCGCAGAAGAACAGGTGAGTGGCGTCGCTGGCCAGGAACTGCGCCGCCAGCCGGCTGCGCGCCCGGGTGATCAGGGCGTCGCCGCCCATCAGGTCCACCTGCAGGGGCAGGCCGCGGTCCCGGCAGGCGTCCTGCAGGGCCAGCAGCGACTGGACGAAATGGATGTTCAGCGCGCCCCCATAGCAGGGCGTGGCCACATAGAGCTTGGTCGGTTGGGATCCCTTGCGATTCATGGCGCCTCCTCGCGGCCCCCACGATAGGGGCCGCGGGGGGCGCCGCAACCCGTCAGGGGCGGGCGGGGACCTTGCCCGGCCAGGTCAGGTAGCCGTTGCGGTCGAAGCCCGCGGCGCCCACGCTGGAGCCGGAGACGCAGCACGGCCCGGTCCCGCCTGACGACGAGCGCTCCTCGTAGGACGAGGTCGAGGTCTCGCTGTCCCGCCGCTCTGCGCGCATCCAGCGGCCGTCGCGATAGCTGTGGCCCTCGCGGTAGCCCGAGGTGGCGCGCTCATCGTTGCGCAGGGCGTCGTAGTCGTAGACCTGGCCGCCGCGGACGTCGCCGCCCCGGCGATGCGAGCCGTCGCTTTCGCGCGAGCTGTAGCGCTCGGCGACGCTGGGGCCCTCCTGCGGGCGCGACGAGTAGCCGGGGCTGTAGCGGTCCGGGCCGCGCTCCGCGCCGCCGTGCCGATAGTAGTAGCCCGACCCCTTTGGCGGCGAAGCCCAGCCGCCGGCGCCGGGGGCGCCGTCGTCGTCGCGTTCGTAGGTCTCGCGGCCGCGGTCCTCGTAGGTGCGGCGGTCCTCGTACGCCCGTCGGTCGTCATGGCGGCGGCCGTCGTCGCTCCAGTCCCGCGGCGGCAGCGCCCCGTAGCGGTATCCGCCCTCGCCGTAGCGACGGTAGGCGTAGCCGGGCTCGGGCGAGCGGCCGTCCCAGCGGCGGTAGTGGCGGGCGGGGGGGCCGCCGGCCAGGCCGTCGTCGCGATAGGTGCGATAGTGACGATGGCTGTTCGCGGCGACCTTGCGGCCGGACGCGGGGCTCGCCTTGCGATGCGAGGTCTTGTGGACGGCGGCCTTGCGGGCCGCGCCGGCCTTGGCGCCCGCGGTCTTCGCCGGAATGCAGGCGGGCGTGGGCGGGCAGGCCGGCCCGGCGGCGGTCGCCGGCAGGGGCGTGCGTGAGGCGTCGGCGGCCTTCCTGGCGGTCTGGTCGTTGCAGCTGGCCAGGGCCAGGACGGCGGCGAAGGGCAGGATGTAGCGGAGGCGCATGGCGGTGACCGGCTGTCTCTGGAAGACAAGGAAGCTCGAAAATGCGGATCAGACTCCGTTAACGCTGTAGCATTCACCCGTTGCGCGAAGAAATCCCTCCACGAGGGGGTCGTACAGCTCAAATCGCTTGTAGGCGCGAAACGCCGGCGCGGCGCTCCGCCAGGCGTGGGCGAAGGCCTTCAACTGCGCGGAATCCTGCGCGAGGTCTTCCAGCGGCCGCAGCCAGACCCGGATCGTGAACAGCGCCGCGCCTGTGCGCGGCGCCCGCCGCAGGGTCTGCCGCTCCACCCGCAGGTGCAGGGCGCGGCCCGCCTCCGCCGCAGGGATCTCGCCGATGCGGGCCCGGACAGGGGCGGACTGCGGGGTGAAGGGCTCGGCGGAATTGACCACCGTCCAGTTGCGGCGTTCCAGGACCAGGCCGGGGCGCAGGCCGTCGAACACCCGGCGCACGCGCGCCAGGAAGCGCTCGGCGAAGCCGTCCACGGGGCGGTGCAGCTCCGCCAGGCTGCGGCCCAGCACCTCGTGGGCGGTGAAGAAGGTGGGCGCGCAGAGGCACAGCGCGGTCAGCCGCCAGTCGCCGTCCGCCGTCTCCATCAGGCACAGGTCGTCGGGGACGCGCCGGGCGGCGGCCAGCAGCGGCGGGCGCCCCGCCTCGGCGATCTGGACGCCCAGGGCCGCCTCGACCATCTCCAGCACCTCGCGCTGCGCGGGGCGCGAGCCCGGCGCCTCGCCCCAGGTCACCGCCGGGTGGGCGGCGATCAGCGGATCCTTGCGGGCGGCCGGATCGGCCTCGCCACCTTCCAGCCACGCGGCCTCGGGGATCGGGCGTAGGCCGACGGCGAAGTCGGCGTGCTCGATCCAGGGCGCGGCGGTCACGCCCGCACGGCCGCCCATCGCCGCCAGAGCAGCACGGGCGTCGCCACCAGCACGATGCCCAGGCTGTTGGCCGCCACGTCGCGCCAGTCGCCCTGGCGGCCGAACCCCATGGCCGCCTGCAGCACCTCGATCATCACGCCGAAGGCGAAGGCGCCGCCGATGATCACCCGGGGATGTTTGGGAAACAGCGACAGGCCGGCGGCCGTAAGCACCATGTAGGCGACCGTGTGCTCGAACTTGTCCGAGAGGTTGGCCTTCGGCAGCTCGCTCTGCGGCGCGAGCGAGAGCCAGAGCAGGACGCCGACGCAGGCCAGGTAGGCGGCGGCGCGCAGCGTCCGGGGCAGTCGGGAGGGCAGGAACATGCCGCCTGATAGCAGATCGGGGCCCGCGGCGCCCGCCGCGCCTTGCACCGGGCCCCTGCCCTGACTAGCGTCGCGCGGCGTTTAGGCAGGGAGATGGACCACGTGGCGCTGGAAGCGGTGATCTGGGATTTCGGCGGCGTCTTCACCACCTCGCCCTTCGAGGCCTTCAACCGCTACGAGGCGCAGGCCGGCGCGCCGCTGGACCTGATCCGCAAGGTCAACTCCACCAACCCGGACACCAACGCCTGGGCGCTGTTCGAGCGTTCGGCGATCGACACCGCGCGGTTCGACACCCTGTTCCTGGAGGAGTCGACGGCGCTCGGCCATCCGGTGCCCGGTCGTGACGTGCTGCCGCTGCTGCGCGGCGCCATCCGGCCGCGGATGGTGGCGGCGTTGAAGGCCTGCAAGGCCCGCTTCAAGGTGGGCTGCATCACCAACAACATGCTGACCGAGCACAGCCCCGGCCAGGCCGAGCAAAGGCAGCGGTCGGCCGGCTTCGACGAGATCATGGCCCAGTTCGACGTGATGATCGAAAGCGCCAAGGCCGGCGTGCGCAAGCCCGACCCCGCGATCTACCTGATGATGTGCGAGGCGCTGAAGGTGAAGCCGGCGGACTGCGTCTACCTCGACGACCTCGGCATCAACTGCAAGCCGGCCGCCCAGCTGGGCATGCGCGCCATCAAGGTGGTCACCGAGGCCCAGGCGCTGCGCGACCTCGCGGACGCGACCGGCCTCGTATTTGAGGAGGCTCCGGCATGACAAGGCCATCCCGGATCGGCGCCGCTGCGGCGCTGAAGAAGCTGCTCCCGTCCTGGCGGGCGGCGGAGGGTCGCGACGCCATCCAGCGGACCTTTCGCTTCAAGGACTTCAACGCCGCCTTCGGCTTCATGGCGCGCGCCGCGCTCATGGCCGAGAAGTTCGACCACCATCCGGAGTGGTTCAATGTCTACAACCGGGTGGAGGTGACGCTCGCCACCCACGACGCCGACGGGGTCACCGAGCTGGACGTCAAGCTGGCGCAGTTCATGGATCGCGCGGCCGAGGCGGCGGGCGCCGAGAGCTAGAGCGTGACAGCCGAAAGTGTGTGCGGTTTCGGCGCCCGTCACGCTCTAGTTCTAAGAATTACCGAGCCTGTTTGGTTCGATCTGAACCAAACAGGCTCTAGGGGAGAGAGCCGAATGGTCGGACGGGTCGCAGGCAAGAAGGCGTTCATCAGCGGCGCGGCCCAGGGCCTGGGCGCGGCCATGGCCCGGATGCTGGCCGCCGAGGGCGCCAAGGTGAGCCTGGCCGACATCAACCACGCCGGCGCCCAGGCCGTGGCCGCGGAGATCGACGCGGCGCAAGGGGAGGGGACCGCCTTCGCCTTCCCGCTCGACGTCACCAGGGAGGATCAATGGATCTTCGCCCTGGAGGAAGCCGACGACGCGATGGGCGGCATCTCGGTGTTGATCAACAACGCCGGCATTTCCGGCGGCGGCGACATCGAGGCGCTGGATTTCGCCACCTGGAAGCACGTGATGGACGTGAATGTCGATTCCGTGTTCCTGGGGACCAAGCACGCGCTGAAGTACCTGCGGCAGAACCAGCCCGGCTCGATCATCAACATCTCGTCGATCGCCGGACTGATCGCGGGGCACAACTCGCCGGCCTACAACGCCTCCAAGGCCGCGGTCTGGCTGTTGTCCAAGAGCATCGCCCTGCACTGCGCCAAGCAGAAGCTGGACATCCGCTCCAACTCCATCCACCCGACCTTCATCGACACTCCGATCCTCGACCGCTGGCGCCAGCAGTTCGGCAAGGCCGAGGCTGAGGCCAAGCTCGGCCGGCAGGTGCCGCTGGGCCACATCGGCCAGCCCGAGGACGTGGCCAACGCCGCCGTCTACCTGGCCAGCGACGAGAGCAAGATGATGACCGGCTCGGAGCTCAAGCTCGACGGCGGCATCTCGGCGATGTGAGCGCGGTTCAGTTGACCAGGATGGCGCCCAGCAGCACCCGGGCGCCCTTGCGGCCGAGCACCCGGTCGGCCTCGCGCTGCAGGGACGTGGCCAGGAAGTCGGCGTTGGGGACGGACCCCGGCGTCAGGCCCGCCGCATAGATCTGCACCACCTGGGCGAAGGCCGCCCGCACGCGCGGCAGGCTGGCCTCGCAGTGGCTGCGAAGGCCGCCGTCGGGGATGTCGACGCCGGTCTCCACCGTCAGGATGCCGCGGCGGCCGGAGGCGGTGCTGGTGGTGGCCGCCAGCGTCGGGATCTGGATGTAGGACTCGCCGCCCCCCTTCTTCTTCTCGGCTTTCTTCTCGCTGGCCAGGGCCAGGCCCGGCAGGGCGACGGCGAGGAGGGCGGTCGAGAGGATCGCGCGGCGCTTCATGCGTGTACATTCGCCGCAGTAGGGTTAGCGCTCTCTTTACGCGCCGCGGCGGAGAGTGCGGCCTGGTGTCCCGTTTCCGAAGTTCGCCAGCGCTCGTGTCTGGCTCGGAGGAACTTCGGAATCGACAAGGACACCAGGAAGACTAGGTCCCTAGTGTGCTTCTTGGATCTGAGGTTCGCTCGGGCGCCGACACAATGATCAGGCGAACTTCAGATCCAACACGCTAGAATCACACCGGAGCCGCCCTTGGGCATGTTCGAACCCGACGCCCGCGACCTCGACGGAAAGGTCATCCTGGTGACCGGCGGCACCGGCTCGTTCGGCCGGCGGTTCATCGACACCGTCCTGACCCGCGCGCAGCCGCGCAAGCTGATCGTCTACTCCCGCGACGAGCTGAAGCAGCACGAGATGCAGATCGACCTCAGGGAAAAGTTCCCCCCGGAGGTCTATGCGACCTTGCGCTTCTTCCTGGGCGACGTGCGCGACCGCGAGCGCCTGATGCTGGCGCTCCGCGGCGTCGACATCGTCATCCACGCCGCGGCCCTGAAGCAGGTGCCGGCGGCGGAATACAACCCCTCGGAATGCATCCACACCAATGTGCTGGGCGCCGAGAACGTGGTCTGGGCCGCCCTGTCCAACCGGGTGCGCCAGGTGGTGGCGCTCTCCACCGACAAGGCCTGCAACCCCATCAACCTCTATGGCGCGACCAAGCTCGCCTCGGACAAGACCTTCGTCGCCGCCAACAACCTCTCCGGCGACATCGGCACGCGCTTCTCGGTGGTGCGCTACGGCAATGTGGTGGGCTCGCGCGGGTCGGTGGGGCCGCTGTTCCAGCGGCTGCTGGCCAAGGGCGCAACCGAGCTGCCGATCACCGACCCCAGGATGACCCGGTTCTGGATCACCCTGAACCAGGGCGTCGACTTCGTGCTCTCCTCGCTGACCCTGATGCGCGGCGGCGAGATCTTCGTGCCGAAGATCCCCTCCATGAAGATGACCGACCTGGCTGCGGCCATGGCGCCGGAAGCCGCCGTCAAGGTGATCGGCATCCGGCCGGGCGAGAAGCTGCACGAGATGATGATCTCGGCCGACGACGCCCGCTCCACCGTCGACCTGCGCGACCGCTACGCCATCGAGCCGGCGTTCGTGGAATACCCGCGCACCTCCTTCACCGACACCCACCCGCTGGTGGCCGAGGACTTCAGCTACGCCAGCGACACCAACACGGAGTGGCTGACCGGGGAGCGGCTGCTGGCCATGCTCAACGATGCCTGAGAACGTGCTGCCCTACGGGCGGCAGACCATCGAGGACGACGACATCGCCGCGGTGGCCGAGGCGCTCCGCGCGGACTTCCTGACCACCGGCCCGCGGGTTGACGCCTTCGAGGCCGCCTTCGCGCAAGTTGTCGGAGCGCAGCACGCCGTGGCCTGCGCCAACGGCACGGCGGCCCTGCACCTGGCCATGCTGGCCCTGGACGTCCAGCCGGGCGAGGTGTGCGTCGCCCCCTCGATCACCTTCCTGGCCACCGCCAACTGCGCCCGCTTCGTGGGCGCCGAGGTGGTGTTCGCCGACGTGGACCCGCAGACCGGGCTGATGACGCCCCAGACCCTGGAGGACGCCCTGAAGCGGCTGGACGGGCGACGGCTGCGCGCCGTGCTGCCGGTCCACCTGCGCGGCGACGTGGCCGAGCTGCCGGCGCTGCAGGCCCTGGCGCAGGCGGCGGGCGCCGTGCTGGTGGAGGATGCGCCGCACGCGCTGGGCGGGACGATGCGGTTCGCGGACCAGGCCGGGCGTGTGGGCGACTGCGCCTTCTCCGCCATGGCCACCTTCTCCTTCCACCCGGTGAAGACCATCGCCACCGGCGAGGGCGGCATGGTGACCACCAACGACGCCGGCCTGGCCGGGCGGCTGCGGACCCTGCGCAGCCACGGCATGGTGCGGCCGGCGGGCGCGGACCCCTGGTGGTACGAGATGCCGGAGCTCGGGTTCAATTACCGCTTGCCCGACATCCTCTGTGCGCTGGGCCAATCGCAGCTCGCCAAGCTCGACCGGTTCGCCGCGCGCCGCCGGGCGCTGGCCGCGCGCTACCGGGAACGGCTGACGGGGCTTTCCCCGCACCTCGCCCTGGCCGCCCGCCCGGCCTGGAGCGACCCGGTCCTGCACCTGATGGTCGCCCTGATCGATTTCGACGCCCTTGGCCGCAGCCGCCGCGAAGTGGTCGACGCCCTGCGCGCGCGCGGCGTCGGAACCCAGGTCCACTACATCCCCGTCCACCGCCAGCCCTACTACCGCGACCGCTACGGCGCGCTGGAGCTTCCCGGCGCCGAAGCCTGGTACGCCCGTTGCCTGTCCCTGCCGCTCTACCCGGGCATGGCCGACGCCGACGTGGACCGGGTCACGGACGCGCTGGGCGAGGTGCTCGGGGCGTAAGGCCTATGGCGTCCGCGCGAAGGAAGGCCGCGTGTCCATAGCCCACGCTCCGCTGTCATCCCGGTTTTCGCGCAGCGAAAGACCGGGACCCATCGTCGCCACGCCGGCCTCTCGAACGCCCGCGGCGTCAGATCGGCGGTCTTGGCTTGCCTCCACGACCGGGCAGCCGCTGCAGACATCCGCGCGAATGATCTCGGACGTTGGCAAGTCATCCGACCAAAGACCGCTTCTGACCGATTCTGTTGAAAAAGTCGGGGTAGCGGATTTTGCCCGTAAATTTCAGCAATGGCATTGCTGAGGTCCGGTCTTTCCAGAGATGCCATTCCCTGAGCGCATCAATCAGCGCACGTCCATGCCCCCGCTCAGGGCGCGCACGGACTTTTTCAACAGAATTGACTCATTGATGACGTTCGAACTGTCCGCTTTGGGAAGCGCTGGACAAGCCGGCGGCTCGCCCTGTGGGAGCACCTCCATAGCTCGATCTCCGATCGACCACCTTCGCCGTGGCGCCCATCTGTTCGCCTCTGCGCCTAGTCTTCGCGGTGCGGCGGCGCTAGCGCGTGGGCCAGGGCCACGAGATCGGCCTGGCGGTGCACGCCGGTCTTTTCAAAGATCCGCAGTAAGTGGGTCTTGATGGTGCTCGGCCGCACGCCGAGTTCGCGCGCCGTCTCGGCGACAGTGCGACCGCCGGCCAAATGTTCGAAGGCCCGAACTTCGGCCGGCGTGAAGCTGAACATCCTGGCCGCCAACGACCCGGCGCCGACTCCCCGCGCCGAAACCTGGGTGACGAACACAGCCGACACCGCGCCCGGCAGAAGGCCCGGTCGGACCGTTCCGCGTCCGAGAGGGACGACATGCAGCGCCAGACGCTCGCCGCTGCGAGTTCGCACGGGTAGGCTGCCGGCCATGCTCGGGTCGTCCCGCGACGAGTGCTCGACCGCCGTCAGCAGTTCCGCCTGGACGCTAGACGGCGAGACGCAGAGCCTGCCGTTTGCATTGATAAGCGGATCGCGGCGGGCGAGAAGCGCGAGGCCGGCGCTGTTGACATACTGGATCGTCGCCTGCGTGTTCAGCAGGATCACGGCCGTCGGAAGCTGATCCAGCACCGCTTCGAGCGTGGCCGACGTTAGTCTTTGAGCTTCGAACATGCGATTGATCGCTGCTGCCCGTTGGAAGTGCGGTGCGAGCAACCGGAAGAGATCGATCTCGCCGTCCTTGATCAATCCAATGTCCTTGTGACGGGCGAAACTCAGCAAGCCAAAACAGTCCGCATCGCGCGCAAGCCCGATCGTCACCGTGTCGCCGTAGCCGTCCGTCAGGAAGTACGCGAGCTCCGTGCGCCGCGGATAGTCGGGCCGCACCGCCGGCGGATTTACCCGCGACAGGACAAGCGGCTCTTCAAGCGGATAGTTGTCCACGACCTCCCGTCCTCCCCAATGACGGGCCTGAACGCCCTGGAGGGAGTCGAACCGCTCGACGTAGTCTTGACCGAGTCCGAACGAGGCCGCGAGCAGGTTGGAGCCCGTTGTCAGGCGCACAAGGCCGATGACGCCGGTGTAGAAGCCCAGCTCTCCACAGAAATACTCGAGTGTGACCGGCCAGCGCTCCGGGTCGATGGCGCAGTCGTAGATCGCGCCAATGAACGCCGACAACTGCTCGGCCGAATATTTGCCCAAGCTCCCTCCGACCGCTCGTCGCCAAGGTCGCCGGAGACCTTATCGCAGCGCGTCGGCCCGCACGACGTCCACCGTTCGGATGACGCGGCGCGTTGGTGTGTGCGCTAAATATAAACATGCCACAGGCCTGCCGCCCGTGGGAAGTCGGCCCGCATGATTTCTGAAGTGGGCGGACTGGCTTTCGTGACCTCAACGGAGTTCCAAGGCATGTCGACCGTGGCTTACGCGGATTTCCCCTCCATAGCGACGCCCTTTCGCCCGGTCAGCGTCGCAGTGTTGCGCGCCGAATCTGATGCAATTGTCTGGCGACAAGTGCTAAGCACCGGAGCAACCTATGACATGTACTATATCGGCAGCTTTCAATACGCCAACCCCGGCGAACTCAACAGCGTGACTGGAACTGTGACGGAGGTCAAAGGCGTCGTTAACGGCGAGTTTGACACGTTTCATTGGTCCGGCTTTTCGACGCCCCTGGATGTCATGGATAACGCCGACATGACGGTTGGGGGATGGGAGGCGTTCTACAGGACAACGCTGCTGCCTGGGGACGATCTCATCACCAGCTCGCGGTCGCTCGATGAGCGGCTCAACGGCTATGACGGCGACGACACCATCAGTTCTGGACCGGGGGCCGACTACCTTCGTGGAGATGCTGGTGATGACAGCATTTCAGGTGGCGCGGACTTCGACGACATCAACGGCAATCAGGGGAATGACACCGCGCACGGGAACGGCGGAAACGACTGGATGGTAGGCGGCAAGGACAACGACCTGCTGTTTGGCGAGGACGGCGACGATATCGTCTATGGGAACCTGGGGAACGACACCGGCGACGGCGGGAGCGGCGTCGACATCGTTCGCGGCGGCCAGGGCGATGACTCTCTCACGGGCGGGGCGGGCGACGACTTCATCAGCGGCGATCGCGGCGCCGACACGGTGAGTGGGGGAGCCGACGCTGATATCTTTCATTCGTTCTCTGACGCAGGGATCGACCGGGTGATCGACTTCAGTCGGGCTGAGGGGGATCGCGTGGTCCTCGATCCAGGGACGATTTACTCTGTCATCCAGGTTGAAGCGGACACGGTGATCAACGTGGATGGTGGCGCTCAGATGATCCTAGTCGGCGTTCAGATGAGTTCGTTGACAGGCGATTGGATCAGCGCGGCCTGATCGGTTCAGCAATGTCCCAACATCTGCTCAGGGTCGAACGTCACCGTTGGCGCCGCGTCAGGAATCGGACCTGAGCCTTGATCCCGCGGACCGGCAGGCGGTTCGAAATTGAGACACAGCCAGTACCTCACTTCCACGCCACCCGGCTCTTGTACCCCCCGCCGACACTGACGCCAGCGTGCGAGAGACGATGCGGCAACGATCAGGGACTGGCCTTGAGAAGTCGCTCTCTTGGCGCAAAGCAGACACCGGCTCGGCAAATTGCGATGGCCGCGCCGTATCCCGAACCGAAGTTCGCGACGCCCGCTTGTCGACTGCCGCGCCCGTACGTGGCCGCCGGCCGGCGCGCTCGACCAGGTCGCGAACAGGTTCCGAGCGTCGCTCGTCGCTCGGGCTCTGCGCATCGCAGGTGTCCTACCCCATGCGAAACGCAAATGTTCTCGTTTTGTTTGCTGCTCCGCCGACCTCGGGTTATGCTTCCCCGATGTCACTTGCGGAGCCCAGCCGGGTGTTTACCGGCCAACCCTGCGGTCAACGCCCGGATCCTGTCAAATCATTGATTTAACTAGTATTTCAAACAAATTCGAGACCGCTGACCGCCGCCTGAAAATCCGTTTACCAGCGAAAGCCGCGGTCCGGAGCCACCTTAAGGCGCGGCCGGCGTCACGCCGCCTGAGCGGCGGCCTGCAGCAGCTGCCGGAAATGCACCAGGCGCTCGGGGTTGCGGCTGAGCTCGGCGCGGGTCTCGTCGAGGCGGGCGAGCTTCATCGCCTCGGCGCGGGCGCGGTCGGCGGCGGGGCCGAGCGGGGCGGCTTCGCCCATGGCCAGGCGCAGCAGCAGGGTCAGCCGGTGCAGCACCGGGCCCTGGGCCTTGGCGACGTTGAAGGTGAGCTTGCCGTCCGCCTCGATGAGGCCGCCCAGCTCGCCGAAACCCTTCTGGATCGGCTCGTAATCCTCCGGCACCAGGCCGCAGCGGCCGACGCCCTTCTGCAGCTTGGCCAGGGCGGCGAGGCGCACGGCGGGGCTGTCGGGGCCGTAGCGCATCTCCTTCTCGAAGCGCAGGGCGGTGACCACGCCCACCAGCCAGCGGCCGGCCTGGCGCTTGTTGGCCGCGCCGATGACGTTCTCCACCAGCCACAGCAGGGCCTCGGCCTCCTCGCAGGCGGAACGGTCCTTGCCCAGGAAGCTCTCGACGAAGTCGCCGGTGATCAGGGTCTTGGAGCGCGCGGCGAAGGCCGCCTGCACGTCGTCGTGCGGCAGCAGCTGGCCGGAGGCGGCCGTGAGCGCCATGGCCAGGCCGCGCAGGAGGTCGATCTCGCCTTCAGGGTCGGACGGGCGCAGCCGGCGCGGGCCGTTCAGCTCGCGCAGCACGCGCTTGCCGATCGCCGCGCGGACGGCCTGGAAATCGTCGCAGGCGAGCCAGCCGGCCAGCCGCGTCGCCGCCGGCGACAGCTTCGGCATGATCTTGGCCACCGAGGCGTCGGCGGCGATCAGCGGGTCGACCGCCTGCGCCGCCGCCAGGCGGGTCATGGCCGCGAGGCCTGCGCCCAGGTCGAGGTCGCGGCCCAGCAGGTCGTCCAGCCCGACCTTGGAGCCGAGGATCTCCGCCAGGGGCTGCTCCAGGGTGGCCAGCGCCAGGGTCCGGGCCGGCCCGGCCGCCGGCGCGGCGTCGGCCAGGTCCAGCAGGCGGTCGACCTTGTCGGCCCAGCTGGTCGCCGGCGCCAGGCTGGCGGCGACGCCGGCGCTGAGCAGGTAGCCGCGCTCGGGCTCACGCGCCAGCCGCTCGGCGGCGGCGGCGAAGCCTTCCTTGTCGACGTTGGGCAGCACGCCCTTGCGGGCGTCCTTGAGCAGCCGCTCGATCGCCCGCTCCACCAGGGCCTGGAACGTGCGCATCAGCTCGTGGACGGACAGGCCGCGCTCCTGGGCCTCGGGCACGGCGATCTTCTGCAGGGCGTGCTGCAGGTCGGTGCCGGAGCTCTCCAGCTTTTCCACCAGGTCGGGGCGGTGCAGCAGTTCGAAGGCGGTGGCGCGGTTGCGCTCCAGCCAGGCGTCGAGCAGGCGGCCGATGCGGGCGCGGGCGTGGACGGTGTAGAGGTCCTGCGGCGTCACGCAGAGCGGCTCGAGGTCCTCACGCTTCTTCTTGGGCGCCGGCGCGTCGGCGTCGCCCAGGGTCAGGATCGTGGCGGTGCGGTAGCCGCGCGTCTCGGGATCCAGGGTCTCCTTGGTGACCCGCACGGCGAAGGCGCGGCCGTCGGCTATCAGGCCTTGGCCCCCGGCCAGCGCGGCGGCCCGGTCTTCGGTCGCCATTTCGAGCGTCCAGCCGCCGCCCGAGCGCTTGCGCGCGAAGACCTCGTAATGAACCTGACGGGCGTCCATCTATTTCCCCTTCGTCCGGGCCATGGTCTACGAACATGCTTAAGACCTGGTGACCTCGACGGCGCGGAGGGGTGACGCGCCCCATTGAGGCCACGCTGGGGGAAGAGTAATGCCCTCGCTTCGCAAGGAGTCGCGACAGTCAAATGGCGAAAATCACCCTGGTGGACGACGACGAGAACATCGTGACGTCCGTCGGCCTCGCTCTGGAAAGCCACGGCCACACCGTGAAGGCCTATTACGACGGCGCCACAGGGCTGGCGGCGTTGGAAGCGGATCCGCCCGACCTGGCCATCCTCGACGTGAAGATGCCGCGCATGGACGGGATGGAGGTGCTGCGCCGGCTGCGCCGGACCACCGACGTGCCGGTCATCATCCTGACCTCCAAGGACGAGGAGATCGACGAGATCCTCGGCTTCAACCTCGGCGCGGACGACTATATCCACAAACCGTTCAGCCAGCGCCTGCTGATCGAGCGGGTGAAGGCGCTGCTGCGCCGGGTCGGCGCCGACGGCGAGGACGCCCCGCCGGCCTCGTCGAGCGAGGCCTCCCGGGCGATCAAGCGCGGCAAGCTGACCCTGGACCCGGCGCGCCACGACTGCCTGTGGGACGGCAAGCCGGTGAAGCTCACCGTCACCGAGTTCCTGCTGCTGCAGTCCCTGGCCCAGCGCCCGGGCTTCGTGAAGAGCCGCGACAACCTGATGGACGCAGCCTACGAGGACCAGGTCTACGTGGACGACCGCACCATCGACAGCCACATCAAGCGGATGCGGAAGAAGTTCCGCGACGTCGACAACACCTTCGACGCGATCGAAACCCTGTATGGCGTCGGATACCGATACCGCGAAGCCTGACCGTCGACGGCGGTCGTCCTGGTTTACGTGGCTGCCCGGCTCGAGGCTGGGCCGGCTGATCATCGTGCTGCAGGTCCTGGGGCTGGCCATCCTGGTGGTCGGGGCCCTGGTGCTGAACGAATACCGCCGCGGCCTGATCATCGCCCGGCAGGACAGCCTGACCACCCAGGGCGAGCTGATCGCCAACATCATCGACCGCGCCGCCACCGTCGGCGAGCCGGTGCCGCAGATGGATCCGCAATACGCCAGCGAGATCCTGCAGATGCTGTCGAACCCGCGCTCGCAACGGGCGCGGCTGTTCGACGCCGAGGGTCAGCCGGTGGCCGATTCCGCCACCGTGGCCGATCGCGTGGAGTGGAAGGTTCTGCCCCCCGCCCGGGCTCCGGAAGAGACCGGCGGCTTCAAGCTGGACCTGCCCGGGCAGACCCCCTCGGCGCCGCCGCAGAGCGGCGCGCGCAAGGCCCTGGCCGCCGAGGTGGCCCGCGCCCTGAAGGGCGAGCACCAGGCGGGCATGCGGATCGGCGAGGACGGCGAGCGCGTGGTCTCGGTCTCCATCCCCATCCAGCACGTGCAGGCGGTGCTGGGCGTGCTGACCCTGGAGGCCAGCGACGTCGACGCCATCATCGCCCGCGAGCGCGCGGCGCTGATCCCGTTCATCCTGATCGCCATCAGCGTGACGCTGGTCTCCTCCTTCCTGCTGAACCGGCTGATCGCCCAGCCGGTGCGGCGGCTGGCGCGGGCGGCGGACAGCGTGCGCCTGTCGCGGGCGCGGGCGATCTCGCTGCCGGACATCGCCAGCCGCGACGACGAACTGGGCGACCTGACCCGCTCGCTGGAGGACATGACCCACGCCCTGTCCGAGCGGATGGACGCCATCGAGAGTTTCGCCGCCGACGTGGCGCACGAGATCCGCAACCCGCTGACCTCGCTGCGTTCGGCGGTGGAGACTCTGGAACTGGTGAAGGACCCCGCCCCGCGCGAGCGGCTGACGCGGATCCTGCACCAGGACGTGCAGCGGCTGGACCGTCTGGTCACGGACATCTCCAACGCCTCGCGGCTGGACGCCGAGCTGTCGCGCGATTCGCCCAAGGCCATGGACCTGGGCCGGCTGCTGGCGGAGGTGGCCCACCTCTACCAGGAGATCGCCAAGCCGGGGGAGGTGGCGGTGCGCTTCATCCCGCCCCCGGGGATGGATCCGATCCGGATCTCCGGCCGCGAGGGGCCGGTGGGGCAGGTGTTCCGCAACCTCATCGACAACGCCCGCTCGTTCAGCCCGCTGGGCGGCGAGGTGCGTGTCTCGCTCGCCCAGGCGCGGGGGCAGGCGGTGGCGACGGTCGAGGACGACGGCCCCGGCATTCCGGCGGAGAACCTGGAGACGGTGTTCCAGCGCTTCTACACCTCGCGGCCCAAGGGCGCGGCGTTCGGCAGCAACTCGGGCCTGGGCCTGTCCATCGCCCGGCAGATCACCGAGGCGCACGGCGGGGTGATCCGGGCGGAGAACCGCATCGGACCCGACGGCGCGATCGCCGGGGCGCGCTTCATCGTCACCCTGCCGGCCGCCCGGCCATGATCGTCCATGCCGGCCTGATCGCCCAGCGGCTCGGGGGCGCCTGGCGCGGCGTCCTGATCGAGGGGCCGTCCGGGGCGGGCAAGTCCGACCTGGCCCTGCGCAGCGGGGCCGAAGGGCTGAAGATGGTGGCGGACGACCGCGTGCTGCTGTGGCTCTCCGCCGGGCGGCTGTTCGGCCGGGCCCCCGACGTCCTGGCCGGGCGCATGGAGGTGCGGGGGCTCGACGTGGTGGAGGAACCGGCCGCGCCGTTCTGCGAAGTGGTGCTGATCGCGCTCTGCGGCGCGCCCGAGCGGCTGCCCGACCCGGAGTTCGCCGAGCGCCTGGGCGTGAGGCTGCCCGTGCTCCGGCTGGCTCCGCTGGAGGCGTCCGCGCCGGCGAAATTGGGGCGTGCGTTGCGCCATCTTGGACGCAACGCAATACAGGCGTATCAAACGCCCCCTGCGGCCCGTTTCTTGCCGCCGAGGGGTGAAGAGTCCCATTGAGAGAGTTGGAATGATCGGCCTCGTGATCGTCACGCACGGGCGGCTGGCGGAGGAGTTCGTCTCCGCGATGGAGCACGTCGTGGGGCCGCAGACCGCCGTCGAGGCGATCTGCATCGGCCCCGAGGACGACATGGAGCGCCGTCGCCGGGACATCCTCGACGCCTGCGCGCGGGTGGATTCCGGCGCCGGCGTGATCCTGCTCACCGACATGTTCGGCGGCACGCCCTCGAACCTGTCCATCTCGGTGATGGAGCAGACCAAGGCCGAGGTGATCGCCGGCCTCAACCTGCCGATGCTGATCAAGCTGGCCAGCGTGCGCGTCCGTCATTCCCTGGAGGAGAGCGTCGCCTGCGCCCAGGAGGCCGGACGCAAGTACATCTCCGTCGCCTCCTACGTGCTGGCCGGCGAGAAGTGAGCGGAGCGGTCGTCCGCACCGTCGAGATCGTCAATGAACGCGGCCTGCACGCGCGCGCCTCGGCCAAGTTCGTCAAGCTCGCCGGCGGCTTCGACGCCGAGGTGCGGGTCTCCAAGGACGGCCAGACGGTGGACGCCCGCTCGATCATGGGCCTGATGATGCTGGCCGCCGGCATCGGCAGCTTCATCGACATCGAAGCCGAGGGCGCGGAGGCCGCCGCCGCGGTCGAGGCGCTGGCCAGCCTGGTCTCGGCCCGGTTCGACGAGGAGCGCTGAGCGGCGCTGGGCGAGCGCCGGCCTTTCGCTGGTAAACAGAAAATCAGCTGGCGGTCAGCGCCCCCCGATCCCCCTCGCCGGACTTCGGAGTGCGGTGAATTTCCCTGCATCGTCATGGGCTTGTCGGATCCCGAAACTCGGCGCGGGCGCTTGGGAAGCGCTACCGCGGGTGTTGACCGGTCAGCGCTCGGCGTCTGTCCCCGATGGGGGCAGGCGCGTCGGGCGCATCACGCTCAAATGATATGCCGAAAGGGTCGAAGAGTAAAGAACATAACAGGAACATTCAGAGTGTCGCCAGCGTTCTTTCCTGTTAGGCTTTGCAGAGACGCTACCGCCTGAAACTAGCCCGCTAGAACCCTATCCTGTAGAGCGATGATCGAAGCTAAGCTCGAAACGGCTCAACCAACGGAACCTTCTTTCAGATGCCGATCCGCAAGCGCGAAGGAAATCGCCCAGATCGTCGTATCTCAGTCGAAGCGGCAGTGGACAAGGCCGCACGGGAGGAGCTTCTCGAGAAACTGCATTATGTCGGCTCGGCCAACCACAAGCTTCATCCTGGGAATTATGGGTTTCAGCCGCCGCAGAACCCGCGTCCGAGCAAGTCACCGTGCGATGCGCTACGCTCTGTCCTTCACGAGGAGGCGACCGCACTGTTCCGGCGCGGCATTGAACTCGGCATGGTGAGCACAGTTGTTAAAGGCGGCGTGCCCAAATATGTGTGGGCCGTGGATGAAGCCGGCGAGGTCTACGAAGCTAAAACCCGGCCGGAACGTGAAACGGAGTATCACGGCTATCGCATCGGCGCGGATGAGCCAGATATGCGCGCCTACGTATTGAAAGAGTGGAGACGGCGTTGTCGGTAGGTTTGGAAATCTCCCTCGCTCCGGAGCGGCTCAGTGAGGGCAGCGACGAGGAGAAGGCAGCCTTCGGCCTCTTCGTCATCCGAGCCCAACAGGGTTCACTAACGGAAGGCTTCGACGCCTTCATCGATGCCTATCGCGAGGGACCGCTAGTTTCGGGCTACCACGCCGCGGAGTGGCTCGCCTGGAATTGGTGGCGGCTTCGTTGGGAAGGTCGGTCGGCAGTGCCGGACTGGAGCCTTGCCCACAAGATGACCTCAATAGGCGAAGGCTATGTCTGGCCGAACGTCACAATCTTTTCAGATGGCGTGCGGACGGCTCTGATTTCCGCGCCGTCGCATCCCGACGCCAAGCCGTTCCGATACGGTGGCGCACTTCCAACCGTTGTTCCCTCGGGGCAATTCGAAGCCGCTATCGACGCGTTCGTTCCGAAAATCTTAGCTCGGCTGGAAAGCGAAGCGGTGCGAAGGTCCAATCTCGAACGTATCTGGTGCGATGTCCTGGCGGAACGCAGAGATTCAGAGATTGCAAAGCGGCGGCGTCTAGAAGCATTCCTCGGGCGCGATCCCGACAGCGTCGAGGATGACACGATTGATCGCCTCCTAGCGGACACCGAGAGGCTTGGAGAACCGGCTCTCGGCGAACTCGCCGCTGAAGCCGCTCAACGTGGTTCTAGCGCCGCTGTCCTTAGCGCAGATGCGATCGTTACGATCATTGAATTGAAGGGATTTCAGGGTTCACCTCGTGACTGCGCCCGACTTGATGCAAACCACAAGATTGCGACGGGACCGGATGTGCCGGCATGGCTTGTTGGAGTGCGAGCGGCTCGCGCGTTGCGCGACCAGGAAAGACTTGGCCTAAAACCGATAAGCAACACCCGTCTTGCGCAGATGGCCGGAATCGACAAGCGCGCGCTTGAGGAGAAGGCCACAGCAGGGGCCGAACTGTCGTTCGCTCTCGATAACAGCCCGACCGACATGCGAGTTGTGCTTCGCTCGAAGTGGGCGACTGGACGGCGTTTCGATTTAGCGCGACTGCTGGGTGACCGCATACTGAATGCACATGGCGGTCTTCACCCCGCCACTCGATCGGCGACCTATCGACAAAAGGCGCAACGCGCCTTCTCGGCCGAATTCCTCAGCCCGTTTGAAGCTGTCGACGCTATGCTTGCGGGGGACTACTCTTCTGAGAACCAAGAGGAGGTTGCGGACCACTTTCATGTGTCGGGTCTCACGGTTGACACTTTATTGAAGAACCATGGTCGTATTGCGCGCGATCAACTCGACTACGACTTCGAGACTATCTCGACGGCTTGAACAGGGCCTAGCTGTTCCCCCTGCGCTTCGCGGCCGCCTGACGTGCCTAGTTGCGGAGAATGCGAGCTTTCGCCATATGAGGTACAACTAGCGGGATTAAGCCTGCGGGGACTGCATGGCCGACGCCAAACCGCCTCGGGGGCGTTCGGTCCCGTCACCGCCGCCGCTCCCTCCACCACCCCGGGTAGTCTCGAGCGTCGGCATCGCCGTGGGTCGCGGAGCCGCCAAAGGCGTCGGTGTTGCTGTCGAGACGAACACCGCAGAGCCTTCAGGCGGCCCCGATAGCCCGCCAGTTAGCGATCTAACCGACGCTCGAGCCGGCGATTTATTCACCGACGGCAACTCGCCTCCAACCGGCGGACGTGTCCTCAACGTCTCCCTCAGCGAGAGCGCCAACTCCGCCGATGTGGGCGCCAGCGCCTATTCTGGTGGTGAAGGATCGCCACCGCGGGATGGCCCGCCGACCACCCCAGCTAGCGACCGGCTTCCGGGCGGTTATCGCCTCCACGCCGAGACGGCCGAATACAAATGGATGCCTCCCGACGTCGAAATCAGGGTCCCACCTGCCGCGATAGAGCGAGCGGCCGCTCTCCAAGAAATTGATCGAGGGTCGGGTGATGCGATCGATCTTCCACCCGGCGGCCAATTGAGCGGCAATCCCTCTCTGCTCCCACCGCGCGTCGGAAGTCTGAGCGCGGCGCTCGAGCCGGCAACGCTGAGGGCGACAAGTTCGACGCTGCCTCCGATCAGCGGCAAGCTCGAGACCGTCGAGGAGCCCGATACGGTTGAAGCACTGGGCAGGGCCGATGAACCGGCCGAGAGAAGCCAAAGGGCCGAGAACGACGTGACCGTCCAGCTGACGGGCGTCCAGGCCATGACCGCCATCGGCGACCTGAGCGTCAGCGACGAGAGCGTCGCAATCCCCGGCCCACGGCCCGCCGCCGTCATGCCGGTGTGGCACGCTGGCCGACTCGTCGTGCCTGATGAGCCCGCTTCTGCGGATCTACCAGAAGACACGCTTACCGCCGTTCTCGTGGTCGCGCGCGAGGACTTCGCCCAGACCGTGGCGCACCTACAAGCTCACCCGGGAAACACGAACCGGAGCTTGATCGAGCACGCCGCGCGTGTCCTGGACCTGATACCAACGGAGCGACCCGACCAGACTCGGATTTTCCGTTCCGGTCGAGCGGTCGAACGCCTCGCCGCCATTGTCCACGTGGATGAGACACTCGGCGTGGAGAACAAGGCGCGCTTGGCCGATGAGCTTCGTCACCTCCAGCAGGTTCACGAACAGTTCCCCGCGTGGCGCCAATTCAGGCGGAATGCGCGCGCCTCTTCGCTCGACGCCGATCAACTCCGGGAGGTGCCCGAGCTCCTCCGATTGGTGATCGACACCTTGAGCAGGCCCGAGGCGGCCGAATTCATCGACGCCACGGTCCACGACGCATTCCAAGCACTTGATGGGACTGATGACCTAACGTTCGTCGTGCCGATCGTAGGCACCGATCTCGCCGCGTTCGACATCCTCGAAAGCATCCTCAACCTTCTGGGCCAACTAGCCGAGCCCGCGCAAGAGTTGGCGGTTCGAACTATGAAGGAGCAGGCGGGTGCATTCTGGAAAGGCTCCCTCAAGGGCACTGAGGCTATCGGCGAGCATGTCACGCTTCAGGCCTGGGGGCTGTTCGCGGCGTTCGCGACCAACGCCGTGGTCGGACACTTCCCGACCTGGTTCGTGTGGGCGCCATCTCTGCTTGCCATGGTCGGAAAGGTGATCGATCGCGCGGTCGTGCGCGGCCAAAGGGACGTCTAACCGGAGAGACGGCGTAGGGCTTCCGGACCAGACATTCCAAATGCTTTAGATGAGTCAAAAGCGCCTATTGAGGCGCCGGACTTCCCACCCGTCCGCTGCTTTCGCGGCGTCTGCCCTCCCATGAACGTGAGGGATGAGGGCTACGCAGTCCCCATCGGCCGCATCCCCAGGTCCGCCAGCAGCGCCGCGTCGGTGTCCTTGTCGGGGTTGCTCGTGGTCAGAAGCTTGCCGCCGATGAAGATCGAGTTGGCGCCGGCGAGGAAGGCCAGGGCCTGCAGCTCGCGGCTCATGTGCTCGCGGCCGGCGGAGAGGCGGACCATGGTCTTGGGGCAGACCAGGCGGGCGACGGCGATCACCCGGACGAACTCCAGGCCGTCCACCGGCGCGCTGCCGCCCAGCGGGGTGCCCTTCACCGGCATCAGGTCGTTGACCGGCAGGCTGTCGGGGTGGGCGGGCAGGGTGGCGAGCGCCAGCAGCAGGCCCGCGCGGTCGCGGCGGGTCTCGCCCATGCCGACGATGCCGCCGCAGCAGGTGGACATGCCGGCGTCGCGCACGTGGGCCAGGGTGTCCAGCCGGTCCTGGTAGGTGCGGGTGGTGACGACCTTGCCGTAGTACTCCGGCGAGGTGTCGAGGTTGTGGTTGTAGTAGTCGAGCCCGGCGGCCTTCAGCGCCTTGGCCTGGGGGGCGGTGAGCATGCCCAGGGTGGCGCAGGTCTCCAGGCCCAGGGCCTTCACGCCGCTGATCATCGCCGCCACCTTGGGCAGGTCGCGGTCCTTCAGGTCGCGCCAGGCCGCGCCCATGCAGAAGCGCTGGGCGCCGCCGGCCTTGGCCTCGGCTGCGGCGGCGACGACGGTCGGCGCGTCCATCAGCTTGGAGGCCGGCACCCCGGTGTCGAAGCTGGCCGACTGGCTGCAGTAGCCGCAGTTCTCGGCGCAGCCGCCGGTCTTGACCGACAGGAGCTGCGAGAGCTGCAGCTCGGTGGGGTCGAACCAGCGGCGGTGGACCTCGGCGGCGCGGAACACCAGCTCGGTGAACGGCAACTCGAACAGCGCCTCCACCTGATCCAGCGTCCAGTCGTGGCGCGGCTGGGCGGGGTCGGCGGGGCGGACATGGGCGTTCATGGGCGCGAGGTTCCCTTAGCGTAAGCGCGTTTAAACCCGACGAGGGGCCCGCGGGCAAGGCGCCGCCGGGGCGCCCGCGGTTGACGAGTGATATAAAGATATCTTTATATGTATGTTGCACAAGCCGTTCGCCGCAGGTATGCAGCCGGTCGCCCTTTTCCCGCACAGGATCCCGTCATGACCGACTACGTCGTCAAGGACATCGCGCTCGCCGACTTCGGCCGCAAGGAAATCGACATCGCCGAAACCGAGATGCCCGGCCTGATGGCGGTGCGCGCGGAATTCGGCAAGGACAAGCCGCTGACGGGGGCCCGCATCGCCGGCTCCCTGCACATGACCATCCAGACCGCGGTGCTGATCCAGACGCTGGAGGCGCTGGGCGCCGACGTGCGCTGGGCCTCCTGCAACATCTTCTCCACCCAGGACCACGCCGCCGCCGCCATCGCCGCGGCCGGCACCCCGGTGTTCGCCGTCAAGGGCGAGACCCTGGTGGAGTACTGGGAATACACCCACCGGATCTTCCAGTGGGCGGACGGCGGCTATCCCAACCTGATCCTCGACGACGGCGGCGACGCCACCCTGCTCTGCGTGCTGGGCCCCAAGGCCGAGAAGGACCCCTCGATCCTCAACAATCCCCAGAACGAGGAGGAGGAGGCGCTCTATGCGGTGATGAAGCGCTTCCTGAAGGACAAGCCCGGCTTCTACTCGGCCATCGCCGCGTCGATCACCGGGGTCTCGGAGGAGACCACCACGGGGGTCCACCGCCTCTACCAGATGGCCGAGCGCGGCGAGCTGCCGTTCCCGGCGATCAACGTCAACGACAGCGTGACCAAGTCGAAGTTCGACAACCTCTACGGCTGCCGCGAGAGCCTGGTGGACGCCATCCGCCGGGGCACCGACGTGATGCTGTCGGGCAAGGTGGCCGTGGTGCTGGGCTATGGCGACGTGGGCAAGGGCTCGGCCGCCAGCTTGCGCAACGGCGGCGCGCGCGTGGTGGTCACCGAGATCGACCCGATCTGCGCCCTGCAGGCGGCCATGGAGGGCTATGAGGTCCAGACCGTGGAGGACGTGGCGGCCAAGGCCGACATATTCGTCACCGCCACCGGCAACAAGGACGTGCTGACGGTCGAGCACATGCGGGCGATGAAGAACAACGCCATCGTCGCCAACATCGGCCACTTCGATTCCGAGATCCAGATCGCCGGCCTGAAGAACTTCAAGTGGGACAAGATCAAGGATCAGGTCCACCACGTGGAGTTCCCGGACGGCAAGAAGATCATCGTCCTGTCGGAAGGCCGGCTGGTGAACCTGGGCAACGCCACCGGCCACCCCAGCTTCGTGATGAGCGCCTCCTTCACCAACCAGACGCTGGCGCAGATCGAGCTGTGGACCAACGCCAAGTCCTATAGCAAGCAGGTCTACACCCTGCCCAAGCACCTCGACGAGAAGGTCGCCATGCTGCACTTGGCCAAGCTGGGCGCGAAGCTGACCACGCTCTCCAAGGACCAGGCCGACTACATCGGGGTGCCGCAGACCGGCCCGTTCAAGCCGGACCACTACCGGTATTAGGTCGTCTTCCGGGGCTCTCCCCTATCCTGGGGGAGGGCTCTAGGGTGGCGCCATGACCACGGCCCTGATCCTGTCCAGCTTCGTGGCCGCCAACCGGATCGGCGGCGCGGCGCAGCAGCTGGCGCTGGGGGCGCTGGGGATCGAGGCGTTCCTGGTTCCGACCATCCTGCTCGGCCGCAACCCCGCCAGGGGCTCGGGGGGGGAGGCCATGTCGCCCGGCCTGCTCCAGGGCCTGGTGGACGGACTGGAGGCCGAGGGGCTGTTCGCCCGGACGGACCTGGTCATCACCGGCTATTTCGCCTCGGCCGCGCAGGTGGGCGTCGCGGCGGAGACGCTGGCCAAGGTCCGCGCGGCGTCTCCCGGCGTGATCGTGGTGGTCGACCCGATCCTGGGCGACCACCCCAAGGGCCTCTACGTCAAGCCAGAGGTCGCCGAGGCGATCGCGGCCCGGCTGGTCCCGGCGGCGGACTGGATCACCCCCAACGCCTGGGAGCTGGGGCGCCTGGCGCGGCGCGAGATCGCCACGGCGGCGGACGCGGCGGCCGCGGCGCGCGGCCTCGGCGTGCGGGCGCTGGTGACCTCGGCGCCGGCCCGGGAGGGCGAGATCGGGCTCCTGCTCTGGGACGGGGAGACGGCCAGGCTCTACGCCCATGCGCGGCGGCCGCAGGCGCCGAACGGGACGGGCGACCTGGTGACGGCGGTGTTCGCGGCGGGGCTGGCGAAGGGGCCGGCGCCGGCGGCGGCGGCGGAGCGGGCGGCCATCGCCGCCGGCCGGATGGTCGACCTGGCCGCAGAGGGCGACCTGCCGCTGACCGCACTCGGCGAGGTCCTGCTGCGCGGCGCCGACGGCTTGCGTATAGAGGCGCTCTCCTAGGGCCGCCGCGGGGACAGGCATGACCGAGATCCAGGGCTTCGCGCAGGCGCCGTTCGGCGCCGTGAAGGACGCCTTCGCCGGCAATTTCGCGCAAGGCGCCGAGCTGGGCGCGCGCTTCACGCTGGTGCAGGCCGGGGAGGTGGTGGTCGACCTGATCGGCGGGTTCGCCGACCGGGCCCAGACCACGCCCTTCGCCGCCGACACCCTGACGCCGGTGTTCTCCACCACCAAGGCGGCAGCGGCGACGATGATGGCGCGGCTGGTGGAGGCGGGGAAGCTCGACTACGGCCAGCCGGTGGCGGACGTCTGGCCCGAGTTCGCCCAGGCCGGCAAGGCGGCGGTGACCGTGGAGCAGGCGCTGTCGCACCAGGCGGGGCTTTCCGGGTTCGCCGAGCCCATGGAGCCGTCGCTGTGGTTCGACTGGGACGCGGTCTGCGCGCGGCTGGCGGCCATGGCGCCCCTGTGGCCGCCGGGGACGGCCAGCGGCTACCACCCCGGCACCTTCGGCCTGATCGCCGGCGAGATCTTCCGCCGCGTCGATGGGCGAACCCTGGGCCGGGCGCTGCGGGAGGACCTGGCCGAACCCCTGGGCCTGGACCTGTGGATCGGCCTGCCGGACGCCGAGCACGGGCGGGTGGCCGAGGTGCGCCGGCCCACCAGCGTCCCCGACTTCGGCGCGCTCAACGCGCCCACCCGGGCGGCCTTCCTCGAACCCTGGTCCGCGCCGGCCGGCCGGTCCGAGGCGGCGTGGCGGCGGGCGGAGTTCCCGGGCGCCAACGGCCACGCCACGGCGCTGGCGCTGGCCAGGCTCGCCGGCGCCCTGGCCGACGACGGCTGGCTGGAGGGGGAGCAGATCCTCTCGCCGGCCCTGATCGCCGAGATGGCGCGGGCGCGGATCTGCGGGCAGGACCTGGTGCTGCCGGCCGAGGTCTGCTGGGGCGCCGGGGTGCTGCGCAACGCGCCGGGGATGATCTGGGGGCCGGGTGAATCCACCTTCGGCCATGCGGGATGGGGCGGCTCGTGCCTGTTCGCCGACCCGCAGCGCCGGCTGGGCGGCGCCTATGTGATGAACCGCCAGTCCACGGCCCTACTGGGAGACCCCCGGTCCCGGCGGTTGATCGATGCGGCCTACGCGGCGCTTTAGGGGCCGGCGTGGCTGATGAACGCCCGGCGGAAGGCTTCGAGGTCCGCCGGGTCGATGTCGGACACCGCCCAGAACTCCAGGCCGCGTTCACGCCAGCGGGTCACGGCGTAGCCGTTGCGGGCGTTCGCCATCCGCGTCAGGTCCGGCCCGACGCTCGCCGGCCAGGCGAACAGATTGATGACGTGGCGGTTGCGCCGGTAGACCACGGCCGCCACCACCCTTCCATGAACATAGTCGAGACGACCGCCGACCAACGGATAGCCGGCCGCAGCCAGTTCCGGCACCGGCGGGGCGAAGTCGACACGGCCGTTGAACCATGGCTTCACCACGTGTCGATCGGACGTCTCCACATCGACCAGATGGCCGGCGAGGGTGGAGCGGATGTGGCTGCTGACCAGCTCGTCCTCCAGGGGCGCGACGGGACGGATGGCGACCAGTGCGAGGCTGGCCGCCAGGGCGGCGACGCCGGTCCCCAGCGCCCAGGACGCGCCGATCCGCGGCCGACGTCGAGACGGCTCCGGCTCTGCGAGTTGGGCCGTGATGCGGGTGCGCAAGGACTCCGGCGCGGGGTGGGCGGCGGCGGCGGCGGCCAGCCGCGCGCGCAGGTCCTGCAGTCGTCCGAACGCCTGGGCGCAGCCGCCGCAGGTCTTCAGATGGGTTTCGCATGCTTTGGCGTTGGCGGCGTCGAGTTCGCCGTCAAGCAAAGCCTGCAGCAGGTCCTCCTTGTCGGGGCAGGCGGTCATGGTGCGCCCTCCAGCGGGCCCAACGCCGCCAACAGCATCTGGCGCGCGCGGGCCAGGCGCGACATCACCGTGCCGATCGGCGCGCCGGTGATCTCGGCGATGTCGCGGTAGGACAGCTCCTCCAGCTCCCGCAGGACCAGGGCCTCGCGGAAAGGCTCCGGCAAGTCCTCGATCGCCGCGCGCACGCTGTGGGCCTCATCCTGACGCAGTAGCGCCGTTTCCGGCGTGTCGTCGTCGGACGGAGTCCTCTCCAGAGCGTCGGCTGGCGCCGGCGTCCAGGTCGCCCGCCCGCGCACCCAGGTGTGGAAGCTGGACCGGACGATGGCGAACAGCCAGGCCCGCGGATCGCCGCCGCGGAAGCCGCGAAAGCCGCGGAATGCGCGCACAAACGCGTCCTGCGCCAGATCCTCCGCCTGGGTCGCGTCGCGGCACAGGTAGCGGGCGAAGCTGTAGGCGCCGTCGAGATGCGGCAGGAAGAGCTGGCGGAACCGCTCGGCTTCCTGTGGGCCGAGCGGTGTCTCGTCGGCCTTGGGCGCGGCCGCAGGACGCCGTGACGCGCCGGGCCGCGCGGCCGGCGGATCCGCCCTGCCGGCCAACAGGGGGCCGAAGCTCAGAATGCGGCCGGTCATCCGTCGTCCATCAGCGCTCCGTCACCACCACCTTGCCGGTCATGTGCGGATGCAGGCCACAGAAATAGCTGTAGGTCCCGGGCGTGGCGAAGGTGAAGGCGAACTTGCCGTTGGTGTCCAGCACCTTCGACTTGAAGCTCTTGTCCGCGGCCACCACCGTGTGGGGCGTGTCGTCGCCGTTGATCCAGGTGACGGTGGCGCCGGCGTGAACGGTGACGGCTTGCGGACCGAAGGTGAAGTTGTCGATGCGGACGGTGGGGGTCTCGGCGGCGGCGCGCGCCGAGACCGCGGTGGAGATCACGGCCGCAGCCAGACACGCCGCGGCGCGTGGAAGGAGCGTCTTGAGCATTTGGGGCGTCCGGTTTGCGGGGATCAGGCGAGGTTTGTGTCGATGACGGCGAGGGGCGCGTCCGCTCGCACGAGGCTGACGGCGCGCACCCCCAGCAGGTCGCGAAGCTGGCCGGCGGGGACCTTCAGCGGCCCAGGCGCGGGGCCCTGGCCGGGGGCGGGCTGCGGAAAGGCTGTCGAACGGGCGGTGTGGAAAGCCACGTGGCCCTCGGTCTTGGTCAGCACCTGGTGGATGTGGCCGTTCAAGATCGTGACCGACCCGAAGCGGCCGAGCAGGGCCAGCGCCTGCGCCGCGTCGTCCGTGCCCCACCCCCAGTCGGCGTAGATGGTCCAGAGCGGGATGTGGGTGAACACGACCACCGGCGTGCTGGCGCCGCGGCCAGCAAGGTCGGCTTTCAGCCAGGCGAGCTGGATCTCGCCGAGGTGACCCATGCCGCCGGCTTTGAGCTCCTTGACGGTGACCAAGCCGACGAAATGCACGCCCCCATGATCGAAGCTGTACCAGCCATCGCCCAAGGCGTCCTTGCCGAAACGTTCGCTGAACGCCTGGCCGGCGCCGTCGTCGAGCATGTCGTGTTCCCCGGGGACATAGAAGACCGGCAGGCCGGCCTGCTTAAGGATCTGCTGCGCGTCGTCGAATTCCTCCGGCCTGGAGAGGTGGCTCACGTCGCCGGTGTGCAGGATGAAGGCGGGCTTCTGCGGCAGCGCCCGGATCTTCTCCACCGCCTCGCCGAAGGTGGCGCGCGCGTCTGGGTTCGGGTCCTTGGTGAAGCCGATGTGGCTGTCGCTCACCTGCACGAAGCTGAACGGCGTTGCGCCGCGCGCGGCGGCCTGGGCCTGCCCGAGCAGGACGCTGTTCGCCGCGCCGCCGCCCAGGGTCCAGACCAAGCCGGCGCCGGCCCAGCCCAGGCATTCCAGGACGCGTCGCCGATCGGGGTCTTGGGACATCGCTTCCGCCTCGTCAGTTCGGTAGGGTTCACCGGACTAGACGCGGGCGCCGCGCGGTTTATTCCCGCACGGTCTCCCCCGCCGGGCGGGCGTAGGCCGCGACGCGGCGGGCGTTGCGCCAGGCGCCCCAGGCGAACACCCCCGCCCCCGCCCAGATCAGTCCGAAGGAGGCGGCGCGCAGCGGCGTGAAGGCCTCGCCCTGGGCGACGCCGACGCCGAAGGTGATGGTCGGCGTCAGGAACTGCAGGAAGCCCATGGCCTGCAGCGACATCCGCCGCGCCGCCCAGGCGAACAGCATCAGCGGCGTGGCCGTGACCACCCCGGCGACGACCAGCCAGGCGGCCACCATGGGCTCGCGGAAATGGCCGAGGCCCGCGTGCTCCAGCCACAGCACGTAGGCCAGGGCCGGGGCGCCGAGGACCAGGCATTCGACGAACAGGCCGGTCTGCGCCTCCGCCGCCACCCGCTTGCGGACGATCCCATAGGCGCCGAAGGACAGCGCCACCGCCAGCGAGACCAGGGGCAGGTGGCCGAGCGCCAAGGCCTGCAACACCACGCCCACGGCGGCCAAGCCGATCGCCGCCTGGCCGGTCCGGTCGACCCGCTCGCCGAACAGCAGCGCCCCGGCGGTCATGCTGACCAGCGGGACGATGTAGTAGCCAAGGCTGGTCTCCAGCACCCGCCCGTGCGTGGCGGCCCAGATGAACACGCCCCAGTTGGCGGCGATCAGGGTCGAGGACAGCGCCAGCCAGGCCAGGGTCCGCGGCGTGCGCAGCACCCGCGCGGCCTCGCCCCGTTGGCCCGCGGCCAGCACGAACACGCCGGCCAGCGGCAGGGCCCAGACGGTGCGGTGCGCCAACGCCTCGAGCGCGCCGGCCCCCAGGCGGGTCAGGGTCTGGAAGATCAGGGGCATGACGCCCCAGATCAGGTAGCACGCGATCCCCGCCGTCAGCGCCAGGCGGGACTCGCCGGGCGCGGAGGGCGGGGCGGTCATGCGATGGCTTTGGTCCGGATGAGGCCGCGCTCGTCGAGCAGCTGGGCGATCTGGACGGCGTTGAGCGCCGCGCCCTTGCGCAGGTTGTCGGCCACCACCCACAGGTTCAGGCCGTACTCGACGGTGGGGTCGTTGCGGATGCGGCTGACGAACACCGGGAACTCGCCCTGGGCTTCCTTGGGCGTCATGTAGCCGGTGGGCTCGTGCTTATCGATCACGATCAGGCCGGGGCTCTCGCGCAGCAGATCGCGGGCCTCCTCCTCGTCCAGCGGCTCGTGGAACTCCACGTTCACCGCCTCGGAGTGGCCGACCATCACCGGCACGCGCACGCAGGTGACCGTGAGCGCGATGTCCGGGTCGATCATCTTGTGGACCTCGTTCCACATCTTGGCCTCCTCGTCGGTGTAGCCGTCCTCGTTGAAGGCGCCGATGAAGGGGATGACGTTGAAGGCGATCTGCTTGGGGAACGTCTTGGGCTCGGACGGGCCCAGGACGAACACCGCCTTGGTCTGGTTCCACAGCTCGTCCATGCCCTCCTTGCCCGCGCCGGACACCGACTGGTAGGTCGAGACCACCACCCGCTTGATCCGCGCCCGGTCGTGCAAGGGCTTCAGCGCCACCACCAGCTGGGCGGTGGAGCAGTTGGGGTTGGCGATGATGTTCTTGCGGTGCGCGAAGTCGACGTCGTCCGGGTTCACCTCCGGCACGATCAGCGGCACGTCGGGGTCCATCCGCCAGGCCGACGAATTGTCGATGACGATGGGGCCGGCCGCGCCGATCTTCGGGGCCCAGATCTTGGAGAAGGCGCCCGAGACGCTCATCAGCACCAGGTCGACCCGGGAGAAGTCGAACTGCTCGACGTCTTCGCATTTGACGATCCGATCGCCGAAGGAGACGTCGAGGCCGATGGATTTGCGGCTGGCGATCGCGTGAATCTTGTCCACGGGGAAGCTCACTTCCTCGAGGATGTTCAGCATTTCGCGGCCCACGTTGCCCGTGGCGCCGACCACGGCGACCCGGTAACCCATCACAAACTCTCCTGAAATCGAGGGAGCGTTCCCCTACGCCTAAGGGGCCGGCAAGGCAAGGCGTCGGCGCACGCGCGCTCCCCTCGGGGCGCGGGGCCCTCCGCGGACGGGTGGCTTTTTTGAACCCCGAACCATAGGAAAACACGAACGGGCCGCGCCGAGAGCGGACGGCCTGCGGCGCTGGGCGGCCTGAATCCTGAGGCGGCCCTCGGCCGGCTCGAAGGATGATTGCGAGCTTCTGCGTCGAGCGCGCCGGAGGCGCCGGCCCGTTCGTGTTTTCCTGTGGTTCGTGGCGAAAGATCTTCAGGTCCTCGGCGGCGTCGAGGAACGCCTGCTTGAGGTTCCTGCGCCGCCTGCGGACGCCGCGTCGCGGCGGCGGGTCCACCCGGCGTCCGCCCGACGCGAAGGCGCATGGGAAAGAATGGGCGGCCTTCGGCGTTTAGGGCCCATCGGACACCCTTGCAGGAGGCTCGAATGGCCAGCGCCGTGACGTCGAACGAGATCATCGCCTTGGAGCGGTCCTACTGGGACGCGATGAAGAAAAAGGACGGGCGCCGCACGGCGGCGCTGTCCGGAAAGACCAGCCTGGTGACCGGCGCGCGCGGCGTCATGAGCATCGCCAAGGCGCAGATGGGGAAGATGACGGAGGAGGGCGACTGGATCCTCGACGACTACGAATTCGAGGACGTCAAGGTGACGGCGCCGGCCCCGGACGTGGCGATCATCGCCTACAAGGTGCGCCAGAAGGTGACGATGAAGGGGGAGGCGAAGTCGTTCGAGGCCGCGGACAGCTCGACCTGGGTGCGCGGGGCGGACGGCTGGGAGTGCCACGCCCACAGCGAGACCATCCTGGGGTAGGCGTAGGCGCTGGGTTGCGCGCCGCTCGGGTCCTTCTCTCGCAAGGGGAGAAGGGATGCTGTTTTAGGCCGCGCTCTGGCTCTCGCGCTGCGGCGAGGCTTCGGCGGGGGCGAACTCGCCCTCGTAGCGGAGCACGGGCGGCTGGTCGTCGTGGTCGTAGGCGCGCAGCACGTGGGCGAGGCGGCCGCCGCCCAGCGCGCTCGAGACCTGGATGCCGAGCTCGATGATCTCGGCCTTGGTGAACAGCTTGCCCATCTGCGCGAACATCGCGTCGTCGATGGCGAAGTGGTCGGTGACGAACAGCTCGGCGAACTTCAGCGCCATCTGCTCGCGCGGCGTGAAGCGGGCGTCGTCGGACGACAGGCAAGCCACGTCCTCTTCGGTCACCTCGGGCGACTTGCGGGCGATCTTGCAGGCGACGCAGTCGTTGTACTGGGCGATGCGCAGCCGGACGAGCTCGCAAAGGCGCGGCTCGAGGATCCCCTTGTTGAAGGACAGCCGGTAGCGCCGGATCATCTCCTTCGACTGCTCCGGCCGGTAGGCCCAGATCTGGTTGGGGATGGACGTGCTGAGCATGCCCGCGGCGCGGCCCTCGGAGATCAGGTCGCGGAGCTCGGGGTCCAGGTGGTCCCACGGGACGGGCTCGATGACGGGCATGGCAGTCTCCCTGAAACGATCTGTTGCTTTGCGCAGAGCGTACGCCGTGCGGGCCAGGGCGTCACGCGGGCAGTGCGGGACGTCAGTCCGGCCGGAAGGCGAGCGCGCCGCCGTCGATGGAGATCACCTGGCCGGTGATGTAGCGGCTCTCGTCGCTAATCAGGAAGGCGACCAGATGGGCGATGTCGATCGTTTCGCCAAGGTAGGGGGTCATGATGCGCTCGAGCGCGGTCGCGCGTTGCTCCGGGCTGACGTTGGCCTTGACGCTGGGAGTGAGGGTGGTGCCCGGCGCGATGGCGTTGCAGCGCAGGCCCTGCTTGCCGTAGGTCGCCGCCATGTGCCGCGACATCTGCACCATCGCCGCCTTGGAGGTGGCGTAGCCGATGCGGACCCCGGCGCGCGGCGCCAGGCCCTCCATCGACGACATGTTGACGATCGAGCCCGCGCCCGCCGCCAGCATGTGGCGGATCACGAACTTGCTGACGATCAGCGTGCCGCGCACGTTGACGGCGAAGATCTTGTCCCAGACCGCCAGGTCGATATCGGCGGCGTGGGTGTCGCCGGCGATGACGTCCGGCGTCAGGATGCGGACGTTGTTGAATAACCCGTCGATGCGCCCGTAGCGGCCCATGACCGCCGCGACCATCGCCTCGACCTGGCCGGGGTCGCCGATGTCGGCGCCGACGCCGAGGGCGTCGCCGCCGATCTCCTGCGCCGCCTGGGTGGCCGCATGGGCGTCGATGTCGACGACCGCCACCCGCGCGCCGCACTGCGTCAGGTGCTCCGACGTGGTGCGGCCGATGTTCCGGGCGCCGCCGGTGACGATGACGACCCTGCCTGCGAGATCCGTCATCGCATCGCCTCCCTGGTCAGTCCTCCAGCAGCCCGTTCAGGTCCTCGACGGCGTCCAGGAACTCCTGCTTGAAGTCCTGCACCACCTGGCCGGCGGAGCGGACGCTGTCCATCAGGCCGACGCCCTGGCCGACCAGGCCGGTGACCAGGTCGCGGGCCTTGAGGTTGCCGCCCTGGGCGGCCTTGTCGGCGGCGCGGAGCGCGTCTTCGCTGACCAGGGACATCAGCGGCATGGGCAGCGTACCAGGGCTGTCGGGGCTGCGCTCCCAGGCCTCGGTCCAGGCCGAGCGCAGCTGGCGGCAGGGCTTGCCGGTGCGGGTCTTGGTGCGCACCGCGTCGCGGCTGGACGCCTCCAAGAGCTTCTCGCGCATCACCGGCGTGGTCTCGGCCTCGGTGGTGGTCAGCCAGACCGAGCCGGTCCAGGCGCCGGCCGCGCCCATGGCCATCACCGCCGCCATCTGCCGGCCGCCGATGATGCCGCCGGCGGACAGCACCGGCACGGCCTTGATCGGCTTGATCGCCTTCAGCACCTCGCAGGTCAGCACCATGGTGGAGACCTCGCCGCAGTGGCCGCCGGCCTCGGTGCCCTGCACCACCAGCACGTCGACGCCGGCGTTCACCTGGCGGATCGCGTGCTCCTTGGAGCCGATCAGGGCGGCGGTCGGAACGCCGTGCGCCTTGGCCATGCGCACCATCTCCGGCGGCGGCACGCCCAGGGCGTTGACGATCAGTCTGATCGGGTGGCGGAAGGCGACGTGCAGCACCTCCATGGCGCTTTCCGGGTCGAAGGGCTGGGGATCGTCCTCGCCCACCTCGCGCTCCACCACGGTGACGCCGGCCTCGGCCAGCAGGTGGGCGGCGAAGTCGCGGTGCGCCTGCGGCACCCGGCTCTTCAGCGACTGGTAGGTGACGTGCTGCTCGCCGCGGGTGGCGAGGTTGTCGGCGAAGACCACGTCCAGCCCATAGGGCTTGCCGTCGATGTGGGCGTCGATCCAGCTCAGCTCCATCTCGACCTCCGCCGGGGAGCGGTTGACCACGCCCAGCACGCCGAAGCCGCCGGCCTTGCTGACCGCCGCCACCACGTCGCGGCAGTGGCTGAAGGCCACCAGGGGGAACTCGATGCCGAGCAGGTCGCAGATGGGGCTTTTCATGGCGGCGTTTCCTCGTGGCGCGGGTTTTCCCCCGGCCGGACCTCAGTCGTATTTAACGGGTCGGCGAAACGCAAATCATCTGCGGCCCGTCACCCCCGGCCCAGCGCGGCGAGGCGCGGGCGGTCGAGGACCACGACCGCGCCATAGGCGGTGCGCAGGATGTTCTCGGCGCGCAGCTCGCCCAGCAGGCGGTTCAGCCGCTGGCGCGAGACGCCGACGGTGTTGGCCAGCTCCGCCTGGCTGATCCGGATCGGCGCGTCGGGCCGGTCCGGGTCCGCCGTGGCGCCGAGCAGCGCCGCCAGGCGGGCCTTGGCGCTCTGGAACCGGTTGCGCTCGAGGCGGGCCAGCGTGCGGCGATGGTGGTGGCAGGCAAGGACGGCGAGGCTGCGCCAGAGCTCCGGGTCCTCGCGCGCGAGCTCGCCGATCGCCGCCGACGGGGCGAGCCCGAGCCGGGAGGGGCGAAGCGCCACCGCATCGTGCGGCCGGGGCCCGCCGTCCAGCACCGAGAGCTCGCCGAACCAGCGGCCGGGCCGCAGAATCAGGCCCATCACCTCGCCCCCGGTCGCGGAGTAGCTGACCAGCCGGACCTCGCCCTCGAGCAGCACCCACAGGCCGTCCGGCGGATCGCCCAGCCTGTAGACCGGCTCGAGCTTGTCGAAGGCGCGCACGCGCAGGCTGGCGGCCAGCCGCGCGCGGCGCGCGGCCGGGAGCGCGGCGAACCAGGGATCGGTCTCCAGCAGGGCGACGTCGCGCGCTTGCATGCGCCGTGACGATTGCGCCGCCCGGGCGCAGATTGTCAATCAGGTGACATTCTTGCCCGCCGCGCTGCGGCATGGAAGATGGACTGAACGGGCGCACGCAAGGGAACGACCATGGCCGACTATGATCTGATCATCCGCGGCGGCGAGATCCACGACGGCCTGGGCGGCCCGGGATATGTGGGCGACGTGGCGATCCGCGACGGCCGCATCGCCGCCGTCGGCCAGGTGGCGGGCACGGCCCGCGAGGAGATCGACGCGGCGGGCAAGATCGTCACCCCCGGCTTCGTGGACATCCACACCCACTACGACGGCCAGGCGACCTGGGAGCACCGCATGGCGCCCTCGTCGAACCACGGGGTGACCTCGGTGGTGATGGGCAACTGCGGCGTTGGCTTCGCCCCTTGCAAGCCCCACCAGCACGAGATGCTGGTCGAGCTGATGGAGGGGGTGGAGGACATCCCAGAGGTGGTGATGACCACCGGCCTGCCGTGGAACTGGGAGACCTTCCCCGAATACCTCGACGCCCTCGACCAACGGCGGCTGGACATCGACGTGGCGGCCCAGCTGCCGCACTCGGCGCTGCGGGTCTATGTGATGGGCGAACGCGGCGCGCGGCGCGAGGCGCCCACCACCGCCGACCTGGCGCAGATGCGCGCGCTCACCGCCGAGGCGGTCCGCGCCGGGGCCATGGGCGTGACCACCTCGCGCAACCTGCTGCACCGGACCAAGGCCGGCGAGCTGGCCCCCAGCCTGCACTCCGACGAAGAAGAGCTGCTGGCGCTGGCCGGCGGCCTCAAGGACGCGGGCGCGGGGGTCTATCAGCTCATCCCCGACATCGTCGGCGACGCCTCGGAAGAGTTCGGCCTGATGCGCCGCATCGCGGAGATGGCGGAGCGGCCACTGTCCTTTTCCCTTTTGCAGATGCCGACCGGCGACCCGGCCGGGTGGCGCCATTCCCTGCGCCTCCTGGAGGAGGCCAACGCCGACGGCGTGCGGATCAAGGCCCAGGTGTTTCCGCGGCCGGTGGGCATGCTCTATGGGCTGGACCTGTCGTACCACCCGTTCGCCTACCACCCGAGCTTCAAGCCGCTGCTCGAGCTGCCTTTGGCCGAGAAGGTCAAGGCGATGCAGGATCCGCACCTGCGCGCCCAGCTGCTCTCGGAGCAGCCGGAAGACACCAATCCGGTGAACATCAAGACGGTGAACAACTTCCGCTTCGGCTTCCTGATGGGCGATCCGCCCAACTACGAGCCGGACGAGGCGGACCGCATCGACCGCCAGGCGGCGCTGCGCGGCCTGAGCCCGCACGAGTACATCTACGACATCCTCACCGAGAACGGCGGCCACAACATCATCTTCATGCCGGGCGCCAACTACCGGGACGGCAACCTGGATGCGGCCCGGGCCATGGAGGCCCACCCGCAGACCGTGCTGGGCCTGGGCGACGGCGGGGCGCACTACGGGATGATCTGCGACGCCAGCTTCCCGACCTTCTACCTGCAGAACTGGGTGCGCGACGCGCAGGGCGACAAGCGGGTCGACCTGGGCCGGGCGATCCGGGCGCTCAGCGTCGAGCCGGCGCGCACCGTGGGCCTCAACGACCGCGGCCTCCTGGCGGTGGGCTACCGGGCCGACGTCAACGTCATCGACCTCAGCCAGCTGAAGCTGCACACGCCGACCATCGTGCGCGACCTGCCGGCCGGCGGGCGCAGGCTGCGGCAGGTGGCCGACGGCTATGTGGCCACCGTCGTCAAGGGCGAAGTCACCTACCGGGACGGCGTCCACACCGGCGCCCTGCCCGGCCGACTGGTGCGCGGCGAACAGCAGGCGCCGGTCGCCGCCTGACGGCTATTCCCCCGCCAGTTCCAGCACCACCGCCCATTCCGCGTCGGTGACGGGGGCCACCGACAGGCGGAACTGGCGGAACATGGCCATGCCGGCCAGGCGCGGCTCTGCCTTCATCGCCGCGAGGGTGACGGGATTCTTCAGGGCGCGGACGGGCGCCACCTCCACCGCGACGTAGCGACCGGCCGGGTCCGAAGGGTCGAGGAAGGCTTCCTTCACGACCTTTGCGATCCCGACGACGGCGAGGCCCTCGTTGGAATGGTAGAAGAGGAACTCTTCGCCCACCTTCATGGCCTTCAGGTAGAGGGCCGCCTGGTTGTTGCGCACCCCGTCCCAGACGGTCCTGCCGTCGCGTTGCAGGTCGGCGAAGCCGTACTTCACCGGTTCGGACTTCATCAGCCAGCGGGCCATGGCGCGGGTCTCCTAGAGCTGCGCCAGGACGGCGTCGCCCATCTGGGCGGTGGTGAGGGACCCGCCCAGGTCGGCGGTGCGGGCGCCGGCCTCCAGGGCCTTCTCGACGCCCGCGAACAGCCTGTCGGCGAGGTCGGCGCGGCCCAGCGACCAGCGCAGCGCCATCTCGAAGGAGAGGATCGCGGCCAGCGGGTTGGCGATCCCGCGGCCGGCGATGTCCGGGGCCGAGCCGTGGATGGGCTCGTACAGGCCGGGCTTGCCGGGCAGGCCCAGGGCGGCGGAGGGCAGCATGCCCAGCGAGCCGGTCAGCTGGGCGGCGGCGTCGGAGAGGATGTCGCCGAACAGGTTGTCGGTGACCATGACGTCGAACTGCTTGGGGTTCTTGACGATCTGCATGGCGGCGTTGTCGGCCAGGATATGCTCGAGCTGGACGTCGGCGTAGTCGCGCTTGTGCAGGTCGGTGACCACCTCGCGCCAGAGCAGGCCGGAATCCATGACGTTGGACTTCTCGGCGCTGTGCACCTTGTTGCGGCGGCCGCGGGCGAGTTCGAAGGCCACGCGGGCGACGCGCTCGATCTCCGCGGTGGTGTAGACCTGGGTGTCGACGGCCCGCTTGCCGCCGCCCGGCAGGTCCTCGATGTAGCGGGGCTCGCCGAAGTAGATGCCGCCGGTGAGCTCGCGCACGATCATGAAGTCCAGGCCCTCGACGATCTCGCGTTTCAGCGAGGAGGCATCGGCCAGGGGCTGGAAGCAGAGGGCGGGGCGCAGGTTGGCGAACACCTCCATGCCGGCGCGCAGCGACAAGAGGCCCGCCTCCGGGCGCTTGTCGCGGGGGACGCCCGCCCACTTCGGGCCGCCGACCGCGCCCATCAGCACGGCCTTGGCGGCCTTGGCTTCGGCGAGCACCTCGCCGGTGAGCGGAACGCCGGACAGATCGTAGCTGCTGCCGCCGAAGGGGCGCTCCTCGATGGAGAGGTCATTGGCGAGGCGCGAGGCCACCCGGCGCACCTGGGCGACCACCTCGGGACCGATCCCGTCGCCGGGCAGGAGAAGCAGGTCGGTCATGCGGTGGGCCCCTCAGGTTGCGGGGAGCTTCTAGGCCATGGGGCCCGGGGCGAAAACCCCTCCTCAGACCTTCCGCTGGCTGGCGATCTCGTAGACGCAGATGTTGCGGTCGTAGAGGCCGTAGCCGGCGCGGACCTCCTGCCAGGCCTTCATGTGCGGCGACTGGAAATGGGCGTCGAGGGCGGCCTGCTCGGTCCAGAGTTCGAAGACATGGATCAGGCCCGGCTCGCCCACGTCTTCGGCGTAGGCGTAATCCAGGCAGCCGGCCTCTGCGCGGGTGGCGGTGATCACTGTCAGCATGTGCGGACGCAGGGCGGCGAGGTTCTCCGGCGGGACCCGGTAGGAGCCGGCGACGATCAGGCTCATGCGCCCTCCAGCCAGGGTTGGGAGATGGCCAGCTTCATCTCGTAGACGTCGATGGACTTGGCGGCCTGCAAGGTCTCGCCGATGGCGTCGAGGCCGTTCAGCATCTTGTGCTTGCGCGTCGGGTCGATCTCGAAGGCGAAGGTCTGGCCGGACGGCGAGACCACCGTCTGGGCCTGCAGATCGACGCTGACCAGGTGGTTGCCGCCCTTGGCCTCCTCCATCAGCGCCTGCACCTCATGGGCCTTGAGGACCACGGGCAGGAGGCCGTTCTGGAAGCAGTTGTTGTAGAAGATGTCCGCGAAGCTTGTGGAGATCACGCAGCTGATCCCGAAGTCCAACAGCGCCCACGGGGCGTGTTCGCGCGACGAGCCGCAGCCGAAGTTGTCGCCGCAGACCAGCACGCCGGCGCCTTTGTACTCCGGGCGGTTGAGCACGAAGTCCGGCTTTGCCCGGCCCTCGCCGTCGAAGCGCAGGTCGTAGAACAGGCCCTTGGCGAGGCCGGAGCGATCGACGGTCTTGAGGAACTGCTTGGGGATGATCTGGTCGGTGTCGATGTTCGCCAGCGGCAGCGGGGCGACCGGGGCGTCGAGGCGGGTGAAGGGGCGCATCACAGGAACTCCCGCACGTCGGCGATGTGGCCGGCGATGGCGGCGGCGGCGGCCATTTCCGGGCTCATCAGGTGGGTGCGCCCGCCGCGGCCCTGGCGGCCCTCGAAGTTGCGGTTCGAGGTGGAGGCGCAGCGCTCGCCGGGGGCCAGGCGGTCGGGGTTCATGCCCAGGCACATGGAGCAGCCGGGCTCGCGCCAGTCGAAGCCGGCGGCGGTGAACACTTCGTCCAGTCCCTCGTCCTCGGCCTGGGCGCGCACCAGGCCGGAGCCCGGGACCACCATGGCGGTGACGTGCGGCGCCACGCGGCGGCCGGCGTCGAGGGCCTTCTGAACCACCTTCGCGGCGGCGCGCAGGTCTTCGATGCGGCTGTTGGTGCAGGAGCCGATGAACACCCGGTCGATCTTCGCGCTGGTGATCGGCTGGCCGGCCACAAGGCCCATGTACTCCAGGGACCGTTCGGCGGAGGCGCGCTTGTCGGGGCTGGCGAACGAGGCCGGGTCCGGGACGCGGCCGTCGACGCCCACCACGTCCTCGGGGCTGGTGCCCCAGGTGACGACGGGGGTGAGCGCGGCGGCGTCGATGCGGACCTCGCGGTCGAAGACGGCGTCAGGGTCGGAGAACAGGGTCTTCCAGTAGGAGAGCGCCATCTCCCAGCCGCCGCCCTTGGGTGTCGCCGGACGGCCGCGCATGTAGTCGAAGGTGGCCTGGTCGGGCGCCACCAGGCCGGCGCGGGCGCCCGCCTCGATGGTCAGGTTGCAGAGCGTCATGCGCCCTTCCATGGACAGGGCCCGCACCGCCTCGCCGGCGTATTCGATCACGTAGCCGGTGCCGCCGGCGGTGCCGATCTCGCCGATCACCGCCAGCGCCAGGTCCTTGGCGGTGACGCCGGCGGGCGCGATCCCGTCGATCGTCACCCGCAGGTTCTTCGACTTCGACTGGCGCAGGGTCTGGGTGGCCAGGACGTGCTCGACCTCGGAGGTGCCGATGCCCTGGGCCAGGGCGCCGAACGCGCCGTGGGTGGAGGTGTGGCTGTCGCCGCAGACGATGGTCATGCCGGGCTGGGTGCGGCCCTGCTCGGGGCCCACCACGTGGACGATG